>TARA_R100000049_G_scaffold4660_2_pt1 | contig 70300 bp, 49 predicted proteins | sample TARA_R100000049 | Tara Oceans TARA_R100000049 (sample SAMEA2619992) | marine metagenome | biome: marine biome (ENVO:00000447); feature: mesopelagic zone (ENVO:00000213) & marine oxygen minimum zone (ENVO:01000065); material: "saline water (ENVO:00002010), including plankton... | reverse complement strand
TCATATTAGGGCTTGTTGATCTTTCATAACTGCCTTTTTTGTTTCTGAAAGCTAAACAGCCCCTTGTGATGCACCTGCAGCTTCCCGTTGCAGTTGCTGGCATCACATTCGAACGAGGAGATCGACATAGATATCAAAGAGTTCGGATTGGCAGCACGCATGCGACACGTCCTTCGAAATGAAAAGGACACGGAGTTGTTGCGCTCAGAATTATTAAGCATCGAACAACTCAAACGCCACGCGATGACCCTGGCTCAGGAACATCAAATTGATCCAAAACTCGATTCAGATAAATTGCTGCCTCGGTTAGCCGATAATTCGCGCGTTCTGCATGTTGCTTATGATGTTGTGACCAAAGCAGCCACCGCTGGGCAATCCATGGTGCCCGCCGAGTCGTGGTTACTGGATAATTTTTATCTTATCGAACAGCAAATTCTGCTGGCAAAAAATCATTTACCACGAGGCTACAGCCGGGAATTACCCAAGCTGGCCAACGGCTTGTCTGCTGGTTACCCACGGGTTTACGACCTGGCAATTGAATTGATTTCCCATATGGATGGCCGTCTAGACAGCGATAATGTCAGCCAGTTTATTGCTGCCTATCAAACGGTTGAGCCTTTAAAACTGGGCGAGTTGTGGGCGTTTCCAATTATGCTGCAATTGGCTTTACTAGAAAATTTACGCCGCGTTGCCGTACGTATTGCTCAACGTCGTGAAGAACGCGATGCCGCGATCACCTGGGCAGACCGCATGCTGGCGATGGCGGAAGATGATCCGAAAAAACTTATTCAGGTATTGGCTGAATTTGCCAATGCCGATGTACCGTTAACAGCTTCTTTTGTGGAAGAATTTTATGCCCGGCTTCAGGCGCAGGGCCCGGCCATGGCCTTTGTGCAAACCTGGGTTGAACACAGATTATTAGAACAGGGTGTCACGGCCACACAATTATCAGAATCATCAGGTCGTGTGGCGGCCGCCAATCAAATCTCCATTGCCAATAGTTTCAGTAGCCTACGCTTCATTGGCATTATGGACTGGAAACAGTATGTCGAATCCCTGAGTGTGGTTGAACAGGCATTAAAGCAAGGCGATCCGAACGTTTATCCAAGGCAGGATTTTGCAACACGTGACCGGTATCGGCATGTTGTCGAAGATATTGCCCGTAACAGCAGTTGTAGTGAGTTGGAAGTTGCCCAAGGCTGTATTCAACTCACAGCAGAGGCTGCCCGAACCGTCGGTGCAGATCATCGTAAAGCTCATATTGGTTATTATTTAATCGATGACGGTCGCACCCTGCTCGAACAGTCGGTGAACTGCGAAGTCTCGTGGAAGCTAAAAGCAAGACGCGTTATTAAACGTTCGAGATTATCGCTATACCTCGCACCGATAGTCATCCTGCCTATCGTGTCAACGCTATTGATTGTTAGCTGGCTTTTCCAGTTAAATGTTGCTGGCTGGCTGCTCGGATTATTGGCAATCCCACTTTTAATCAGTGTCTCAGCATTGATGATTCCACTAATTAATCACTTTATTACCTTAATACTGCCGCCACGTGTTTTACCCAGGCTGGATTTTTCTCAAGGCATTCCACAGCAACATCGCACCATGGTCATCGTGCCAACCTTACTAGCCAGCACCAAGGATGTGGATGAACTGATTGAAGCGATACAAATTCGCTATCTGGGTAACCGGGATGCCAATCTGTTTTTTGCCCTGCTAACTGATTTTCATGACGCAGCCACAGAAACCTTGCCAGAAGATGCCGCGATCATCAGCTATGCAACCAAGGCGATTGAGAGGCTGAATGATACCTACCGAAATGAAGATCGGCCGTGCATTTTTTACCTGTTTCATCGCCCACGCGTCTGGAATCCTTATGAAAAAATCTGGATGGGCTATGAACGTAAACGTGGCAAATTAGAACAATTCAATGCCAGGCTTCGTGGTGAGGCGTTAACTGCATTTTCGGCTATCGTCGGTGATACCGATATTTTAACGACTATACAATATGTCATTACCCTGGATACCGATACCCAGTTACCTCGTGACGCAGCGCATGCATTGATCGGTAATCTAGCACATCCACTGAACCGGCCGGTTTTTGATGAAAATGTCGGGCGGATTGTGGATGGCTATGCGATTTTGCAACCGCGAGCATCGATTAGTCTGGCCAGCGCCAACCAATCCCGCTTCAGTAAATTGTATTCTGGAGCATCAGGTATTGATCCCTACACCCGGGAAGTGTCGGATGTATATCAGGATATTTTTGGCGAAGGTTCATTTATCGGTAAAGGCATTTACGATGTCGATGCATTCCGGCAGGTGACCGAAGGCCGTTTACCCGAAAATCTGATCCTCAGCCATGACTTACTCGAAGGTGGCTACGCGCGATCAGCGCTAATTACCGATGTGGATTTAATTGAATCACATCCACCCAGTTATCCCATTGAAACCAGTCGCCGTCACCGCTGGATTCGTGGTGACTGGCAATTAGTCGGCTGGTTGTTACCCAACGTTTTATGTTCAAACCGGATGGATGACAGCTTAACGCCATGGCGCAAAAATCCTTTGTCTCTGTTATCAAAATGGAAACTGCTGGATAACCTGCGGCGCAGCCTGGTGGCGCCGTCATTATTGATTTTGTTAGTGATGGGGTGGTTATTTGCCACTGGAATAGTCTGGTTTTGGACCTTGCTGTTGCTGACAATCATATTGTTACCCACTCTGCTATTTTCGCTGATCTCGCTGGTGAAAAAGCCCAAACAAAGTGACTGGTTGTTGCATTTGAAAATGACGGTTCTATCCACTGATCGTCCGATAATGCAGGCATTGATGTCGCTGATATTTCTGCCATATGACGCACTGATAAACCTCAGTGCCATCGTGCAATCCGGCCTACGGATGTTGTTTACTAAACGTGGCTTATTAATCTGGCAACTTCCAAGCTATGCCCGTCGCAACAAATGTCAGACGCTAACGGATTATTTCCGAGAGATGTGGATTGCACCGCTGCTGGCAATTGTATTAACGCCGACGCTATTATCCATTCCGGCGATCAATCCTTTGTCTGTATTAGTGTTTTGCCTACCGGTTTTAGTGTTATGGCTGATATCACCGGTCATTGCCTGGTGGATCAGTCAACCAGCTGTTGAGAAGGCACAAGATTTAACACTGGAGCAGCAACAATTTCTGCGGATCGCAGCTCGCAAAACCTGGCGCTACTTTGATGACTTTGTCAGTGCTGAAGAGAATTGGTTACCACCTGACAATTTTCAGCAATATCCAGCGCCGCTAATTGCAACGCGTACCTCGCCAACCAATATGGGCATGTCATTGTTAGCCGATTTGGCGGCCAATGATTTTGGCTATATCACTATCAGTCAAAGTCTCGATCGCATCGACAAGACCCTAACCACGATGGAAAAGCTGGAACGCTATCGCGGGCATTTTTATAACTGGTACGACACTCGCACCTTAAAAGTACTGCCGCCGTATTATATTTCATCGGTCGATAGCGGCAATCTGGCGGGTAGTTTACTGACCTTGGCTGCGGGCCTCGCCGAATTCAAACATCAGCCTATTATTACCGCCAGCGCATTTGAAGGTCTTCTAGATACCTTTAAGGTATTCGTTGAGTCGCTTGATGCCGCAACCCAAAAGTCATTGGCCAGTGAAATTAACCGTCTGAATGAGGTTCTGAATTCATCTATCTCACGACAAACTGTTATATCAATCGACAAAACGGCCGATATTTTAGAGAACATCAAACATAGCAGTGAAGTCATTGCTGAAATGTTAGTGACAGATATTGATGAAGAAAGTCGCTACTGGATACAAGCTTTTAACTTGCAAGTCAGCGCCTTACTGGATTCGCATACTACGTTGCTGGCTGAGTCCTCTCCATCAGATCCGATGCCAACGCTGCATGTATTAGCGGCCAGTCAAAATGTACATGCTTTATCAAATCTGAACCGGATCGATGCGTTAATTCATCGCTGCCATACCGTAGCGATTATGGATTTTGGCTTTTTATATGATTCAAAAGCTGAATTATTAACCATTGGCTTTGATGTCACTGAACGTCGCCGGGATCTGGCGTGTTATGACTTGCTGGCTTCAGAAGCCAGACTGGCCAGCTTTATGTTGATCGCTCAAGGCCAGGTGCCTCAGAAACATTGGTTTGCTTTAGGACGCTTACTGACCAGCCATGGTGGTGATATCAGTTTGATCTCCTGGAGCGGCTCGATGTTTGAGTATCTGATGCCGCAGTTAATCATGCCCAGTTATGCGGATACGTTACTGGATCATAGCTGCAAGGCGGCTGTATCACGCCAGATTCAATATGGCCGGCAACGATCGGTGCCGTGGGGTATTTCCGAATCGTGTTACAACACCACCGATCTTAATCAGGTCTATCAATACCGGGCGTTTGGCGTTCCAGGACTCGGATTCAAACGGGGCCTGGGCGAAGATTTAGTGATTGCACCCTATGCCACCGCGTTAGCGTTAATGGTGATGCCACGCGAAGCCTGTATGAATTTACAAGCCCTTGAAGAACAGGGTTTTTCAGACGATTACGGTTTTTATGAAGCGATTGATTACACACCGCTGAGGGTGCCGCGAAATAAGAGTTATGCCATTGTGCAATCATTTATGGCGCATCACCAGGGCATGAGTTTGCTGTCATTCGCCCATGTTTTATTAGATCAGCCGATGCAGCGGCGTTTTCTTTCCGATCCACAGATCCGGGCCACGGAGTTGTTACTTCAGGAACGGGTGCCAAAACAAAGTGCCACATTGCATCCACATGCTGCAGAAGTCAGTGCAACCGCCAAACCACCGACGGCTGATAGCCGCTCTATGATGCGTGTCTTCACGCATAACACGCAGATACCTGAAGTCCATTTACTGTCTAATGGTCATTATCACGTGATGGCAACGAATTCAGGTGGCAGTTACAGTCGATGGAATAATCTTGCGATTACCCGTTGGCGTGAAGATGTCACTGCCGATAACTGGGGCACCTTTATCTATTTGCGTGATATGGATAATGGCCAGTATTGGTCTACCACCTATCAACCGACATTACGCAAAGCCGATCATTACGAAGCGATTTTTGTTCAGGCGCGGGCCGAATACAGACGCCTGGATGCAGAAATTGAAGCACATACTGAAATCAGTGTTTCGCCAGAGGATGATGTTGAAATCCGGCGGGTTACCTTAACCAATCAGTCGGAAGTCCCGCGTCGTATAGAAGTCACCAGCTATGCCGAAGTGGTGTTGGCACAATTAACAGCCGATTTGGCTCATCGAGCATTCAGTAATCTGTTTGTGCAGACTGAAATTCTAGCGGACAAACAGGCGATTATTTGCACTCGACGTCCCCGGACAGCCGGTGAAAAAGTGCCATGGATGTTTCATTTAATGGCAGCACCCGGTGCAATCACTGATTTACCATCATTTGAAACAGATCGCTCTAAATTTATTGGCCGCGGAAGAACTGCCGTTAATCCGGTAGCACTCACTCACAGAGATTTAGATGAATCCGCCATACACCGTTTATCTGATACCGATGGACCAGTACTGGATCCTATTGTCGCTATTCGTCGCACGCTGATGCTATCACCCGATGTGTCGACAGTCGTACAGATTATTTCCGGTGTTGCTGAGAGTCGTGAAGCGGCTCTGACATTGGTAGACAAATATTGTGATCGGCATTTTGTTGATCGGGCGTTTGAAATGGCCTGGTTTCAAAGCCAGGAAGTATTACGTCATCTTAATATCAATGAAGCGGATGCCCAGATTTATGGCCGTTTAGCCAACTCGGTTATTTTCGGCAATAGATTACGCCGTATTGCACCAGAAATTATTGCCCGCAATCAGTTGGGACAATCACGATTATGGCGTTTTGCCATCTCGGGTGATTTACCCATTGTGTTGTTGCATATCGGTGATATCAATCGTATCGACCTGGTCAAACAGGCTCTGCAGGCCCATTCATACTGGCGCATGAAAGGTCTGGTTGCTGATCTGGTGATCATCAATGAAGATTTTTCCAACTACCGTGCTGAGCTTCAGGATCGCATTATGTCTCTGATTAATGCCGGCCCGGAAGCACAAGTGCTGGATAAACCGGGTGGTGTATTTTTACGCCGTTCCGATGAGCTGACCGAAGATGAGAGAGTGTTATTGCAGACCGTTGCTCGTCTGGTATTCAGCGATATTCATGACACCCTGATTGAACAAGTGGATCGTCGTGTTTCCGTTTCAAGACCATCAGATCAATTAACCACCACGGCAAAACCAGCCTTACTTCCGTCCAAGCCGCTGGAACCGCGTGATGGTATTTTCAAAAATGGCCTGGGGTGTTTCACACCCGATGGTCATGAATACGTTGTAAAACTTGAACCGGGTAAAACAACACCAGCCCCTTGGGTGAATGTGATTGCCAGTCCACATATCGGTACCGTGGTCAGTGAAAGTGGTGGTTCATATACCTGGGTGAAAAATGCTCATGAATTCCGACTCACGCCGTGGCTGAATGATCCGGTCAGTGACAGCAGTGGTGAAGCCATTTATATACGTGATGAAGCAACTGGTGAATTCTGGTCACCCACTCCGTTACCGGCACGAGGCCGTTCAGGTTATGTCTGCCGCCATGGTTTTGGTTATAGCGTGTTTGAGCATAACGAAGCTGAAATCACTTCTGAACTCACCACCTATGTAGCAATGGATGCTGCCGTAAAATTTGTAGTGGTAAAACTGACCAATCAGTCAAAACGTAGCCGAAATCTGTCATTAACCGGTTATTGGGAATTAGTGTTGGGTGAATGGCGGCATAGCAATCTAATGCATATTGTCACTGAAACTGAGCCACATTCGGGCGCTGTGTTTGGCCGTAATGCTTATAGCCGTGAATACGCAAACCAGATTGCGTTTGTGCATATCAGTGAACAGAAACAAACCATGACCGGCAATCGTACGGAATTTATTGGCCGTAATGGTTCGCTGGCAAATCCTGCGGCGATGGTAAAACAACAATTATCCGGTAATACCGGCGCGGGACTCGATCCCTGTGCGGCCATTCAAAGTAAATTTGAACTGGCGGCCGGTCAAACGCGTGAAGTGGTCTTTGTAGTTGGTTCGGCAACAAGTGTGCATGAAGCGAATCAGCTGATTCACCAATATGGTGGGCCCGTTGGCGCCAAACAGGCTCTGGAATCGGTTTGGGAATTCTGGAATCACACCCTGGGTACCATCAATGTCGACACCCCGGATCCGGCTTTGAATGTATTAGCCAATGGCTGGCTGGTTTATCAAACCATTTCCTGTCGTTTATGGGGACGTAGTGGCTATTATCAGTCGGGTGGTGCGTTTGGTTTCCGTGATCAATTACAGGACACCATGGCCTTAATTCATGCCACGCCCTGGCTGGCCCGTGAACAGATCCTGCTATGTGCTGGCAGACAATTTGTCAAAGGCGATGTCCAGCATTGGTGGCATCCGCCAAATGGTCAGGGTGTGCGAACGCATTTTTCTGATGATTATCTGTGGTTACCGTATGCCACCTGTCGTTATGTGATGACCACGGGTGATACCGGCATTCTTGATGAGCAGATTCATTTCCTCGAAGGCCGCGAATTAAGTGCTGATGAAGAAGCCTATTATGACCAGCCACAACGTTCGACTGAAATCGCCAGTGTTTATGAACATTGCGTCCGTGCACTCAAACATGGTTTACGCTTTGGAGCGCATCAATTGCCGCTGATGGGTTGCGGTGACTGGAATGACGGAATGAATCTGGTCGGGCAAGACGGCAAAGGCGAAAGCGTCTGGCTGGCATGGTTTTTATATGACAATTTGCAGCAGTTTGCACAGCTGGCAATCACGTTCAGTGATGCTGAGTTTGCTGATAAATGTCAGCAACAGGCTGAAATACTGCGTCATAACATTGAAGAAAATGCCTGGGATGGCGAATGGTATCAGCGCGCCTGGTTTGATGATGGCACGCCGTTGGGCTCTGCCAGCAATGATGAATGTCAGATAGATTCCATCAGTCAGAGTTGGTCGGTCTTATCCAAAGGCGGTGAATTAAACAGAACCATTCAAGCTATGAGTTCCGTGGATAAACGTCTGGTACGCCGCGATGCCCAGCTGATTCAGTTACTGGATCCACCGTTTGATAAATCTGATCTGGAACCGGGATATATTAAAGGTTACGTGCCAGGTGTTCGTGAAAACGGTGGCCAATATACTCATGCGGCTATCTGGACCACCATGGCATTTGCCGCGATGGGCGATAAAAAGCGTGCCTGGGAATTTTACGGCATGCTCAATCCTGTCAATCATGGTGATACAGCAGAAGCCATTGCTCGTTATAAAGTTGAGCCGTATGTAATGTGCGCCGATATTTATGGTGTGGTGCCGCATACCGGCCGCGGTGGCTGGACCTGGTATACCGGTGCAGCGGGCTGGATGTATCGGCTGACGGTAGAAACGTTATTAGGCCTCAATCTGGAAGATGGCCATCTCCGAATTGCTCCGTGTGTTCCAGACGACTGGCCATCGTTTAAGGTGCATTACCGTTACCATGAAACGCTGTATCACATCACGATAAATTGTCATGCCGGTCAGCCGCAGCAAGTGACAAAGCTGTTACTGGATGATGTTGAAATAAATTCTGCGAGCGAAGCAGGTGCTCACAACGGTAAGTTTCCCTTGATTAATGATCAGCAGGTTCATCATGTGGTGATTGAGTTGAATAGTTAGGGGTAAGCAGACCAAAAGTTGTAAATGACAGACATTAAAAAGCCCCCTTTCGGGGGCTTCTTGTTTTGCGTTGTTTCAAATCTTAACGATTACAGATGTACATCGTTACTTCGAAACCGAAACGCATGTCTGAATATTCTGGTTTAGTCCACATGATAATCACCTCGTTGGTTGTTTTGTTTGTCTTACGGTTCATATATTACGCTGTCACAATAAATAGCCATAAGGTGAATTGCTTGTTGGGACTCAGGATTTTGCTGGTCAGATCTCGATAGCCACCTTCAATACCCCATCGCGTTGATGAGAAAACAAATCATAGGCTTCGGTGATGTTTTCCAGTTTGAACCGGTGGGTCACCATAGGGCTTAAATCCAGTCTGCCGTGCGAAATAACATCCATCAAACGACGCATACGTTCCTTACCGCCGGGGCATAGTGAGGTAACGATTTTGTGGTCGCCCAATCCTGCGGCAAACGCATCGAGAGGAATGGTCAGATCGGATGAATACACGCCAAGACTTGATAATGTTCCGCCGGGTTTCAGGACACGCAACGCGGCTTCAAAAGTGCTTTGTTGTCCAAGGGCTTCAATGGCGACATCGACACCACGTCCACCGGTCAGTTTCAGTATTTCGGCAACCACATCATCTTTTCTATAATCCAGTGTCACATCTGCGCCCATTTGTTTGGAGATCGCCAGACGTTCATCCACCCCATCTACCGCAATGATAAAACTGGCACCCTTTAATCGCGCCCCGGCTGTGGCACACAAGCCAATCGGACCTTGAGCAAATACCGCCACAATGTCCCCAATTTTAATATTGCCTGATTCAGCACCGGCAAAACCGGTGGACATAATATCGGGACACATCAGGACCTGTTCGTCGGTTAAATTTTCTGGCACAGGGGATAAATTCGCCTGCGCATCCGGCACCAGAAGATATTCGGCCTGTGCCCCATCAATGGTGTTGCCAAACCGCCAGCCACCCATAGGTTTATATCCATGAGAGTGTGCTCCACCATCTTGTGCCGAACAGCCATCCTGACAGGCATAGGAGGTATAACTGGGACAGATTGCACCGGCTATCACCCGTTGCCCTTCATGGTAGCCCTGAACATTTTTGCCCAGCTTTTCAATCACCCCGACGGGTTCATGGCCAATTGTCAGGCCTTTTTCAACGGGATATTCACCTTTAAGAATATGCACATCCGTGCCACAGATAGTGGTTGTGGAAATTTTGATTAATGCATCATTATCGCCAATGTCGGGAATGGGTTTATCATCAATCTCGATGCGGCCTGGCTCAATAAAAATAGCTGCTTTCATCATAGTTGCCATAACGCGACTCCTCATAATTGTCTGAGATGTTCCCATAGCTGTAAAAGTGGGAGCGATAAAACCAGATTAGGTCTTTTGGAATTTTATGTCATTGACCCAGATCATTTAAGGCACAACTTGTTTTGCCGTAACTTAAGCACTGCAATAAATTTATGGGGCTAGATAAAAAAAGTCAGGCATAAGCCTGACAAAAACAACGAGAGAGACAACGTCAACTACCAGAAGGATCTTCTGTTGAGATTAGTTATCCGCCTAATTCGTTTCAGAAACCGTGAATCACATCTAATATTTAAAAAAACGATATCAGCCAGACGAAAAACCAAGGGTTTGATTGTAACGAATCACTGACTTATCAATGAAAGCAAAAAATAACTAACAGCTACTACAAAATGTAGCGCCAAATTGCCTTTTTCTCGCCATAATATTGCGCAATATTTATGCCCCATTTTGGTGCTGCCCGCACCTTCTTCGCTCGCAGTAAGACTCAATCCTGACCCTCTCTGCATCCTTAAAAAATCAGTGCCTCAGGCCTATTCTTGTTTTGCTGAATATTACGTTTTCTATGATAATTGGACTGCTTATTGCTTATGACTGTGATTGGATAAAAAGAACTTAATGGTCGTGTTCTGTTTCGCCGTTCTACTCATGATCAATTTTTACGGGGTTAAGCTTCTTACTACCATGTCGAATAACTACAACACGAATTAAACAAACATCGCAAAAAGGATAATTAAATGAGTGGAAACGAAACGCGCCTGACAGCCATTTCACAAATCACCAACCGCGAAAAGATCGCTGTAAAAACACCTGAATCCTTAGATAAGATTTGGGCAACGGATGTATTCAACCTGGAAACCATGGAACAGGCTTTGAATAAATCGGCATTCAAAGCGGTTAAACAAACAGTACAAACCGGCGCACCACTTGCACCGGCGGTGGCGGATGTTGTGGCAGCAGCGATGAAGAGCTGGGCGTTATCCAAAGGTGTTAAGTTCTTCTCACATCTTTTTTATCCAATGACCAATATCACCGCTGAAAAACATGACGGTTTTATTGTGACCAATTCCGAAGGTAATGCGATTACCGAATTCTCGGGCAGCTTGTTGATTAAAGGTGAGCCGGACGGTTCATCATTCCCTAACGGCAGCTTGCGTATGACCAATGCTGCACGTGGTTATACCGCCTGGGATCCAACCAGCCCTGCGTTCATCATGCATACCGAAAATGGTTCAACGCTGATGATTCCAAGCGTGTTTATGTCCTGGACCGGCGAAGCGCTGGATAAGAAAATCCCGTTACTGCGCTCCAATGCAGCCATGGATAAAGCCGCTCGCAAAGTACTGTCATTAATGGGGGAAGAAGAAATTGCCCCACTGAGCTCAAGCTGTGGCGCTGAACAGGAATACTTCCTGATCGACATCAACTTTGCCAATGCCCGTCCAGACTTATTGTTAGCCGGTCGTACTCTATTTGGTGCCTCGCCTGCCAAAGGTCAGCAATTTGATGATCATTACTTCGGTGCGATTCCTGAACGTGTGCAAATCTTTATGCAGGATTTTGAAGACCAGTTGTATCGTCTGGGCATTCCTGCCAAAACTCATCACAACGAAGTGGCTCCTGGCCAGTTCGAAATCGCACCGTATTATGAATCTGCCAATATCGCTGCCGACCATCAGCAGTTGATGATGACACTGATGAAAAGCACGGCAAAAAAACATGGTTTTATGTGCCTGTTACATGAAAAACCGTTCGCGGGTGTGAATGGTTCAGGCAAACACGTCAACTGGTCTGTCGGTAATGCCACACAAGGCAACTTGCTGGATCCAGGCAGTACTCCACACGATAACCTCAACTTCCTGTTGTTCTGTGGCGCGGTTATTCGTGGCGTAAATAAATACGGCCCGCTAATGCGTGCAGTTATCGCCTCTGCTTCCAATGACCACCGTTTGGGTGCCAATGAAGCGCCACCAGCAATCCTGTCTGTCTATCTGGGTGACCAGCTGGAAAAAGTCTTCCAGGATATTAAAGACGGCAATATCGCCTCATCGAAACAAGGCGGCGAAATGGATCTGGGTCTGTCTCAAATCCTTAAATTCGAACGTGATCCAGGTGACCGTAACCGTACTTCTCCGTTTGCCTTCACCGGTAACCGTTTTGAATTCCGTGCTGTCGGTTCTTCACAATCGGTATCCGGCCCATTAGTGGCGATGAACACCATTCTGGCAGACTCGTTAGATTGGATTGCTGAAAAACTGGAAACCGAACTGGCGAAAACGGAATCACGAACCACTGCCGTTTTAGCCGTATTGAAAACATTGATGGAAGAGAATGGCAACGTAGTTTTCGGTGGCGATGGCTATTCTGCTGAATGGCATAGAATGGCGGTTGAGGAACGTGGTTTGAAAAACCTGCCGACCTCAGCTGATGCGCTTCCATACCTGCGTGATGAGTCAATCCGCGAGCTGTTCAAGCGGACCAATGTGTTTTCACCGGTCGAGCTGGAAAGCCGCTTTGAAGTCTATGCCGAGCAGTACATTTTATCGATTGAAGTCGAAGCCAAACTGGTTATCGAAATGGCCAAAACCATGATTTACCCGGCAGCGACGCAATATCTGGGCGAATTATCGATGACCTGTTCAGGTATGTCTGATCTGGGCATTGAAATGGACAACTCGATTGCCAGCTCAATCGCCAACGAAACCAATGCCATGATCGCTGCGGTAGCTGAACTGTCCAAAGCCATAACCAAACATGACTTTGACTCAATCGAAGCACATATGAACTACTGCGCGAATGATATCCATACCCTGATGGATAAAGTCCGTGCCCATGTTGATGCGTTGGAAACGGAAGTAGCCGATGATTTATGGCCACTGCCGAAATACCGTGAGATGCTGTTTATCAAATAAACTAACATCTACTTTACAGGCAACAAAAAGGGCCAGAGAATTTTCTCTGGCCCTTTTGTTTGTAATGATCCCTCGTTTAAATCGTTTTCCTTTCCACTGCAATCAATATTAGCTGAAATGGCACAATTTCTGCTCCTTGAGAAGTCACAACGCTCGATATGGCGCGGGCTGGCGCTATTGTGTCAATAACTGCCAGGCTCTCGCACCGATAGAGTGCTGACTTTATCTTCGGAGACGGATAATGCCTGATATGAGTGCGCTGGATGCTTTGTGGATTTTAATTGCAGCGATGCTGGTTCTGATTATGCAGGGTGGATTCCTGTGTCTCGAATCTGGGCTTACCCGAAGTAAAAATGCGATTAACGTAGCGCTTAAAAACGCCTTTGATTTGATCGTTACCGCCATGCTCTTCTGGCTGTTTGGTTTTGGCATCATGTTTGGTGCCCATGAAGGCATGAAACTCGATACTCACTGGTTTCTTGCTGATTTTTCCAGAGATGAATTCTGGCACGCCAGTTTTTTCTTTTTCCAATTAACCTTTTGTGCCACAGCCGCCACGATTGTCTCTGGTGCTATCGCTGAACGCAGTCGCTTTGTGGTTTACATCATCATCACCGCATTAATCAGTTTGCTACTTTACCCGGTGTTTGGTCATTGGGTCTGGAGCAGCGCCGTTAATGAATCTCCTGGTTGGTTGGAAGCCATGGGGTTCACCGATTTTGCCGGCAGCACCGTAGTACACAGTGTGGGTGGCTGGGTAGCACTGGCCGCCGTGATTGTTATCGGCCCACGTACCGGACGTTTCATTCGAGGCAAAGTACAAAACATCCCAGGCAGCAACCTGCCGTTGGCGATTCTTGGCATGCTGTTCTTCATGATCGGTTGGATTGGCTTTAACGGTGGCAGTACACTGGCTTTTACCACGGCTATTGCCGGCATCATCGTCAACACCATCATTGCAGCCGCTGCTGGTGGAATCACGGCGATCCTGCTTTCAAAAACACAACAGGATAATAGCCAGACCACCTCGCTCACCATTAATGGCACCCTGGCCGGACTAGTCGCTATTACAGCAGGTTGTCATGTAGTTTCAACGCCACAAGCGGCGGTGATTGGAAGCCTTGGCGCGCTGGTGATGTTTCTGGCTGAAAAACAGATGCACCGACTGCAGCTGGATGATGCCATTTCGGCGGTGCCAGTACACTTGGTCGCCGGAATATGGGGCACACTGGCCGTTGCACTTTTTGGTGATTTGCAACTGCTTGATACTGGCTTAAGCCGCTTTGACCAATTGCAGGTGCAATTGCTTGGCATATTTGCTTGTGCCTTGTTTATTTTTCCGCTGACAATCACATTCCTCTTTCTACTGAACCGTTTCATACCTTTGCGCGTCAGCATCGAAGCCGAGCAGCAGGGGCTGAATGTGTCAGAACATGGCGCGAAAACCGAACTGACGGATCTGCTTTCAGCCATGCAAACGCAAGAGCGTAGTGGTGATTTGAAGCAGCGAGTGCCAGTTGAGCCTTTTACCGAAGTTGGCCAGATTGCCTCCCAGTACAACCGGGTGATTGCTAACCTGAACCGCATGGTGACACGCACCCGCTTGATTGTGCGTGATATGCGTGACGGGGTTATCACCTTCTCCAGCCAGGGGATTGTGACCAGCGCCAATCCAGGCGTAGAAATTATGTTCGGCCTTCCTGCTCACCAGTTGGTGGGGCAGCCAACTGATGTTTTACTCCATGAACAAAACCAACAAACTTTTTCGGGCACAAGCCCGGAACGTTTATTTGTCACCCTGGCCAGTAGTCAACAACCGGGGCCTTATGAAATCATCGCCAGACACAGTCAGGGCAACCCCTTTACCCTGGAAGTCACCACCACCGCCAGTCCAACCGAGGAGGGCGTGCAATACAGCGCCATGCTGAGGGATATCAGCGAAAGAAAAAAGATGGAGGCTCGTCTGCACCGCCACTCTGAGCTGGCACAAGTCACACTTGAAGCCATCACGGAAGCAGTTGTTACCTGTGATGCAGCGTATAACATCGTCTATCTTAATCCGATGGCCAGTGAACTACTGGGACAGACATCTGAAGAGGCATTCGGCAAGCCGATTGACGAGATTATTCTGATTGAAGACAGTGAAGCGACCCCAATTAACATCACGACATTGTGTCAGCAGTACTCAGTTAAAACGCCTAACACCAGCCAAAAACGTCTGTTTCTGCTGAAAAACAAGCAAGGTGATGAATTTGAAGTGCAACTGAACTGTGCGCCCTTGCTCGATACCAACCGACAAAATATAGGCTGGGTGGTTGCTTTACAGGACATTACCCAAAACAGTCGTTTGCAAAAGATGCTGAGCTTTCAGGCGGTGCACGACACTCTGACTGGCCTCATCAACCGACGTGAATTTGAAAAGCGTTTGGAATCGCTGATCAATGAAGCACATCATGATAAAGCGGAGCACCTGCTCTGCTATCTCGATTTAGACCAGTTCAAATTGGTCAATGATACCTGTGGACACAGAGCCGGTGATGTACTGTTGAAGCAACTCTCAAATCTTCTTAAACCGGTATTGCGTCAGAGCGATACTCTGGCACGGCTGGGGGGTGATGAATTCGGAGTGCTACTCAGTCATTGTCCAATTGAAAAAGGCCTGGACATTGCCGAGACACTGCGTAAAACCGTCACTGCTTTTCGTTTTTCCTGGGAAGGTCAGGTATTTTCTGTAGGCGTCAGTATCGGTTTGGTCAGTATTACAGAAGCTAGTGGCAGCCTGGATGAGGTGTTAAGCCATGCCGATGCCGCCTGTTACGCTGCCAAGGATCGCGGGCGTAACCGGGTGCATCTGTTTCAGCCCGATGATATTCAAGCTCAAGAGCATCAAGGGCAAATTCAGTGGGCCAGTCGGTTACAGGAAGCGCTCGATCAAGATCTTTTCCGGCTCTATTATCAAACGATAGTTCCGCTGGAAAACAGCGAAAACACCATGCCGCATTATGAAATCTTGGCCCGTATGATTAGCCCACAAGGCGAAATCATTCCGCCAGGTGCCTTTACTCCAGCCGCCGAACGTTTTGGATTAATGCCCAAAATCGACCAATGGGTGATTCGCAACACACTGGCCTGGATGGGCGATCAACTCCGCCAGAACAACCAGCCGGTTTTTTGCTCGATTAACCTTTCCGGTGCCTCCATCGGTCGTGAAGACTGCTTGCAGTTAATTCAGGAACAACTGGCGAAACGCAAAGTACCGGCCAATAATATTTGCTTTGAAATCACCGAAACCGCTGCCATCGCTGATCCAGCCAATGCCGCTCGCTTCATTACCGAACTGAAACGCCTAGGCTGTCAGTTTGCTTTGGATGATTTTGGAAGTGGCCTCTCTTCATTCGGCTATCTCAAACAATTACCCGTCGACTACTTGAAAATTGACGGTATTTTCATTCAAGAGCTAGCCAATAACCGGATTGACCAGGCCATGGTGGCTTCGATTAACAACATCGGCCATATCATGGGGTTAAAGACCATTGCCGAGTTTGTTGAAGACGCCGCAACACTGAATATCCTGCGTCAAATTGGAGTGGATTATGTTCAGGGCTTTTATCTGTCACGACCAGAGCCATTGGAATCACTCATGAGCGTCCGGGTAATGCCGCGTTAGATGATGGATATTTGGGATCCGCGTCCGGATTAAAGGGTTAGCCAAATAATTTAGTTTTATACTTTATCAAGCTGATTGAAAGAAATAACTCTATTCCTCGCCGATATTTTCGTTCCAGATGTCGTATCAAAGGTATCAGAAACGATTGTATTTAGAGAACTTTCAATCGACCTTATCTCCAAGGTTTCAATCTCAAATATCTTCTAATCGATTAGCTGACTGTGACATCACCATAATTTCATGCTCTTCAAAAGATCTGAGATCTTCCATCAACTCTTTTGCCGAGGATATATCCGCACAATCATGCAGGTAACGATAAAGGTCAATGATTTGCTGATGTTGATGAATGATTACTTGCATAATGTCGGTGGTTGATAGTTCAGAAAATGGTGCATCACAATGATGATGTTGCACGATGGGATTTTTATCAAAGTACTCATAGCACCAGGTATTTAACGCATGTTCATTCCCTGTGACTTCGAATTGGTGCACAGCATGTCCGAGCTTTTCTTCATGCTCTGACAAATAGTTAAGAAGCATTTGTGCTCGCGTATTATCAGTTTTATCGGCACCACGTTTCAAACATTCTGAGAGGTGTTGATGAAACTCGCTTGTCCAATGAAGAACATCTCTTAACGTTTCAACTTTCATAATAATTTCCAGTATTTTTGTTTGCCGTTGTTATTGGAATAGTTTGAGGGATCAATTGAAGATCAAAGACACAGCCCCTAATCTTCACCGATATCTTCATTCCAGATTTCTGGGTTTTGAGCAATGAAATCGCCGAGCATTTGGATGCATTCCTGCGAGTTAAGATCGATGACCTCTACGCCAGTTTCGCGAAGCCAATCTAGCCCGCCGTCGAAATTTACGGATTCGCCAACAACCACCGTGCCGAAGTTGAATTGCCGTGCCAGCCCGCTGCAATACCAACAGGGTGCAAGTGTTGTGACCATGATTTTGTCGCGATAGGACTTTTGTCTTCCGGCCTTACGAAAGGCATCGGTCTCGGCATGAACAGAAGGATCATTTTCCTGAATTCGGCGATTGTGGCCTGCACCGAGTAGCTTGCCATTTTTATTGAAAACTGCAGCACCGATAGGAATACCACCCTCGGCTAATCCTTGACGCGCTTCATTGATCGCCACTTCCAGCATTGCCTTATAGTCAATGGTTGTCATGCCTGTGTTCCTTCTTTAGGTTGTGTAGATCAAAAAGTTGTATATCTAAGGAGTCAGCCACCTTGATTTGCATATTAACCATTGAACAAAGGCAAAACCACATTATTAATGAAGTTAGCTCCTTTCTCTGTATGAAGCCAAAACAACCCACCTAAATTCAATAACACAGTAACCCAATAAACATTTATAAACGCTTTCTTACTCGATTTATGGCGTATTTTCTTTTGAGCAATATAGGCTCCTGGCCAACCACCTATTAGAGATAGTAAGTGCAAGGTGCTTTCTTGCGTTCTCCATCTTCCATTTTGAGCTGCAGATTTATCAATTGCATAAGCGATAAACGCAATTAGGCTCATGATTAGATATACACCGACAATAACTAAAGGCAACTTTCCACTAAAGACTGAGACCAACAGTCCAATGAAAAAGACAATCGTAAAGATACCACCGAAGCCTCTTTGGCTTTTTACTTTATCTCGTTTTTTGGGCTTGGAAATGTCACGAGCAAATTGAATATTTTCAGCCTTATAACGATTATTATTATCGCGAGCTATTTCATAGATAATAACTTCACCATTCGCGGGTCTACGGGTTTGAGGGTTGAAGGCTTTAATATGGACAAAAGCACGCTCTCCACCACCATTTGGCTCGACAAAACCAAAGCCTCTGTCATCATTCCAATTTGAAATTTTTCCTTGCAGCTTCATGCTTTCCCTCGCGTTTTATATCTACCAGTTAGTATGGTGCCTCTGGCATAACGTCGATATTGCTAGCTCAAAAATTATTTAGAGTGTTACCAGTTCAAATTTCAGCTTTACCCATCCATCTTCCAATCTGGTGGCCACCGTTTCACTGCGTTTTAATTGGTCGCTGTTCACTTCCGCGTGTTGTTGAATGTACTCGATAACGGTTTGCTGACGTTGTTCAGCTAATTGTTGCAACTGCGCGGCGGATATCGACTCGGCTTCAATTAATCGCTGTTTCAGATCAGCATTGTAAGCCAGCACATCCAGTGCAGCTGTTTCCTGAGTTTCGGTATTTACAGTGAATTCCTGTTGCAGTGTCCTCAATATTGGACTTAACCCCGCCTCACGATAAAGTGTTTCCAAAACTGTTTGTCGACGTTCTGCCAATTGTGTTTCTGGATCAGTTTGATCGAGACGCGATTCAATACGTTGCTCAACGGCAGCTTGTTTTAGCTGTTGACGATCGGCTTCCATCGCAAAGGTTGGGGGGATGTTTATCGCCAGTTGCGGACGATCGGCTAATGCTCCTGCGAGCTTCTGTAATTTTTCCTGTTCCGGTGGAGCCAGGTCACTCTCACCGGGCCGGAAACGAATATTGTCTATCGGTTCCTCGTTATCACTGCCGAATAAACCTCCAAGAAATTTGAAAGGTGCAGTCACAATATTGGTTATCGCCTGGTTAATTGCTTGAGTAATTACCGCGCTCATATCAAATTCGGGATCATTGACACTTCCGCTTACTGGAATCGTCAGATCAATCACCCCTTCCTTATTTTTGAGTAACGACACCGCCAAATCAAGTGGCAAATCTAGCGCATCGGGCGCCTCAACCCGCTCCCCAAGCTTGATATCATGCAACACAATATTATTCGTTGCAGAAAGTTCACCCTCAACAACCTTATACGTCAGCTCTACGTCGCCACGTCCTTCGTCAATACGTCTACCTGCAAATTTGATTGTATAGGGGCTCATAGCAGGCAAATCTATATTACTGAACGACAGTTTTACCGTGGCAAATTCGCGAAGGGCTAACGGTTTTATTTCACCATCAATTTCCACCAGACCAAATTCATCAACCTTACCTTCCAATGTCAGCTCTACGGGTTGTTCAGAAAGCGTAGAAAAACCGCTTATTTCGCCATTGAGTGCCTGCATATGTGTATCAAAAACTATCGGCAAACTGGCATCGGTAAAACGCGAACTCGCGTTATTAATAATCGCTTGACCAATTGCCAACTCATAGCCATTGAAGAGACTGTCTTGATCTTTATTCTCTGTCTCAGCTTTGTCGTTTGGTTGCTCCTTGAGTAGTCCTCTTACATTGGTTTCGCCATCTTCGTTAATAAATATGCGGGCATATAGTTCATCAACGATCACTTCTGAGATAGCCAGGCGTTGTTTCGCTAATGAAAAATCAATTGTATTAATGTCTAGCTGGTCAAAGCTGAACAGTTTTTCATTGTTTTTCTGATTATCGAGCTGCACATCTTCAACCGTTAGATTAGCCTGGAGGCTAAACGGCTTTTGTTGATTAGAGGTAATCTGGGCGGTGGAGCTGACTTCACCTTTTACAATACCAACATGTGCATACTTGCTGAGATAAGGTTGCACCGGCTTTAAGGCTAAATTATCTATAGTAGCCTCTGCCTGAACGGCCAGTTCTGGAAACAATTGAATTTCACCCTCAATCCCAATATCACCTCCTGTTTGCAAACTGATATCGGTAGTAAAAGGAATCTGATTACCCTCTGCCAGAGTGAAATTCTGCATGCTGCCAGACAGCATCATTGTAAGAGTAAAGGGCGTTTTCAGTTGCTCATCCATTAACGTCAGCTTGGTATTATTGATGGCCAGATTGGCGATATCGAGCTGAAGTGGTGATGCTTGCGTATCGGGTTCATCAGTGGCTGGATCAGGCATTTTTTCCAATACTTGTAACCAGTCGATTTCACCCTGCTCGTTTAGGGTTGCAGCCAGATTGAAATCATCCAGTGAAACCGATTTTATAGTGAGCTGATTTTCTGGATAAACATAAAGCCCATTACTAATGGTCAGCTTACCGCCTTTTACTAACGCTTCACTCTCACCGGGCTGGTGAATATCTAACTCGGCTATTTCGATATCTATCTCACTGAGATCTATTTTTTTAGTATCACCGGCCAAATTGATGTCGTAAGACGTTTGCAGTTCAACTCGGCCGCTATTCAGTTCAACAGGCAGCTGACCGTTAAAATAACGATATGGCGTCTGCAAACTGAAATTGTTCAGTGTTACCTGGCCTGATAACTGTAACGGTGACATGCTTAACTTTCCGTCTGCGGACAATTTTGCGTCCTTTTCCAGTCCGATATCTAAATCTATATTGGCGGTTTGACTGGCCTCAGTGGAAAAATCTTGTAGCTGAATATTGACCGGACGTAATACCGTTTCAAAAGGCTCCTGCGGATTTTCATCACGATAATGAATCTCACCTTCGGTAAAACTTAACGCTCCAATTTCCAAGGTAAACGGTGACGTGTTTTGTTTATCGGTTTGTTCATCAGTATCTTCCACCACTGCCTCAGAATCTTTTCCGGGCAGGGCAGCTATTAACTGCAGCCAGTTGAGATCACCCTGCTGGTTTCGGGTCAAAGCCAGTTTAAAGTCAGTCAGCGAAACGTTATCCAATATGAGCTGATTTTCTGGAAAAGCATAACTGGCGTTTTTTATCTCCAGTTTCCCGTCTTGCAATAACGCTTTGGTCATGCCCGGCTGAAGAATACTAAAACCGGTCAAGCCTATATCAATCGCACTGAGATCAATATCTGCCGCTTCATCGGCAAAATCGATATCGTAGGATAATTGTAAATCCAGCCGCCCCTGGTTCAATTCAAATGGCAACTGTGCCTTAAAATAACGATAGGGCGACTGTAAACTGAAATTATCCAGCGTTATCTGACCCGATAACTGTAACGGAGACATGCTTAGCTTTCCGTCTGCGGATAATTTTGCGTCATTTTCCAGTCCGACCGCCATATCTAAACTGGCGGTTTGACTGGCCTCGGTTGAAAAATTATCCAGATGAATATTGACCGGCCTCAATACCGTTTCAAAAGGCTCCTTGGGTACTTCATCCCGATAATGAATCTCGCCATTGGTATAGTTAACCTCAGCTATTTCCAAGCTAAATAAAGATTCGTCCTGTTCGCTGGATTGATTGGCTTCGTCTTCAGCCGCTTCCTCTTTAGCTGAAGCTGCCCAGTTGTCTGCCAGTCTTGTCAGCGTATTAGCCGTTGTCGAATAACGACGGAAATGCAGTGTTGTATCGGCCAGATTGATTTCTTCCAGTCGTAAAGTCAGTCTCGCCAGTTGCAAAGGTTGCAGATTGAGGTAAAGCTTTTCTGATGCTGCCAGCGGCTCATCCTGCTCCGTGGTTAATTGCAGATTGTCGACTGTCGCTTCAAATGTATAGGGATTGAAATATATGTTTTCGACACTGGCCTCAACGCCCAGTCTCTGTTGCATTGTCTTCACCAACTGGCGCTCTGCCAGCCACGGAACCAGTAAAAATCCTATCAAGGTATATAACAGCAGAATACTGACAACCCAGATCAGCAAACTTCGATATTTCAGAAAGGTGTTTTTGACAGATTTCATGACTGATGGCTTATCTCAAAGGCAGAGATAAGTCAGTGTACCTAAATATTGCGACTGAGCGTAATCAATAGGCTAAATTTGATTGTTGTATTCAAGCTGCCATTCAGAATAAGCGTTATTACATCATCTTTGGTGTTTCAACCAGTTCTGCCTTAGGCATGCTGAAATAGGCACCTTGGGAAAAATCAATATCGAGTGCCTGGACTTGTTTCTGTACGGCTTCGCAGTGAACAAATTCCGCAACGGTTTTAATGCCGAGACTACGGGCAAATTGCACTACACCACGGGTAACAATAATGGCTGATTGATCATCATTGAGATTTCTTATCAGGCTACCATCGATTTTGATGAGATCCACATTGAGACGCAGCAAATGTTCAAAGTTCGAGTAGCCTGTGCCGAAATCATCAATGGCAATTTTACAGCCAAAGCCTTTGGCTTTATCGATAAACCGACGGACTTCGTTGTAATTATCAATACCATCGGATTCAAGGATTTCGAAAATTAACCTTTTTCCAACCTGATAGGTTTTGAGCTGGTCAAAAATAAACTGGGTTAATTCGGTATCCAGTAAATCACGATAGGAAAGATTAATAGAAAATTCGTAATCCAGTTCGGCAAATTTCTGGAACGATTTTTCCACCATCACCCGTGTCAGCATGCTATCCAGACGTAAATTACTGGCCACCGGCAAAAATACACCGGGACTGATAACCTGCCCATCTGGATCAATCATTCTGATCAGGCATTCATATTTGGTTATCTCACCACTTTGATTATCCATTATGGGTTGGAACCACGGAACAATACGGTTTTGCTGTAATGCTTGTTTTAGTTGTCTGGCCCAGAACAGGTTTTGTTCGTAAATACGCTCTACATCTTGCTTACTGTCATAGATCGCATAATGCCGTGACTTATCACGAGCAATTTTTAATGCGGCTGTGGCGTAACTGATCAATATATCCGGTGAGCTGTCTTTGTCAGGGTCGGCATCATGCTGACCTGCTGCACCAAGGGTTGCCGTTATGCTGATATCCTGATCCTGCCATTGCAGTTGCTGCTCTTGCAGAAAGTCACTTAACTGCCTCAGGAATCCGGTCAGAAACTCCTTGGACCAATCAAAACCCAACAGCACAAATTCATCACCTGATAAGCGATACAGTTTGGCGCTGTCAGCGTGATTATAATCCTGACAAAATGCCCCAATGTTAGTGGTTAGGCTTTGCAAAACCGCATCACCACAATCATTTCCAAAGATACTGTTTAATTCTCGAAACCGATCGATATTCACCAGAATTAAGGTGCAGTTTTGATGTTGCTGCAAATCCAGTAATAACCTTGCCCGGTTAGGTAAACCCGTCAGCTGATCGGTATAGGAGGCCTGCAACTCCTGCATCAGCAAAGCAATACGATAGACCAGATAAGCCGATAGCAGCAAAATGACAATACTGGTTGCAATCAGGATCCGTTGATTTATCACCCGCATCGGGGCAATAACCGCATCAATTTCATTCTTGGGCACGCCCACTGCAAATAGCATCTGAGCCGGTGTGGTCGCGGCATAAAGCACATATTCGATATCTTCAACAGCAAACTGATGCGTTTGCAGCAGGGCTTTTTGCTGTTGGGATTTAAGCTGAGAAATAGCGTTGTTGGATGCCAGTTTAATAAAATCCTGGCTCATTACCGAGTCAATGATCTTCTGGGCATAACGTTCATTATTTAATCTGCTCAAGCTGGATAATTTGCGTTTATTTTTATCGATTAACAGGGCAAAGGTATTTGGCGTGATGCTGACCTGACTGACGAGATCAATTATCTGTTTCGCTTCCCAGTCTGTTGAGGCATAACCAACCACTTGCAGCTGGCTGTTCAAAATAGGTTTTATCAGCGTTAACACGGCACTGTCCGTGATTTCATTGTAATAAGCTGGTGTCCAATGGATTTCATTGCCTTCAATTTTCGTTTTGTCTTTAACAGCAATACCTGCCAAATCGAACCATTGTTGTTGCTCAATGCTTAAGAGTCGGGAACTTGATTCAGTTAATACTTGGATGCTGTTCGTTTTATCTCGAAATACATAGCGTGATATCGGCTGTCCTTTCAGGCTGACGTATTCTGGATCAAACCAGATCCCGACCGCTAATGTGCCTTCAAAGTCTTTCAGCTTGTCCTGTAACATCATGCCTAACTCGGCATTTAACACCTGAGAGTTACTTTCTGAAGCAAATAAATCTGCAAACAGGCTGCCGATACGCGCTAAGCCATTGGTGTCACGTTCCAATGCACTTTGGGTTTGGACAATTTTGTTCAGATTACTGAAAAAAGTCTCTTCAATCTGCTTCTGGCGAACTTCGCCAATGGTATCTTCCGAATAATTCAGATTCAGTGACGATAAAATCCACATCCCGGCAATAAACAGGATGACCAGCATAAACAACATCCATAGGATGAGTTTTTTGGAAGAATCGACCAGTAATGAACGAAGCATCAGATGATGACCATTTTATACATCCTTAAAAGCCCTTAATTCTGACCGTCAAGAACGCGTTGAATTTGCTGTCGAGCCAGATTAATAGCCTCAGGATTCACTTGAGGGCGAAGATTTTCCGCCAGCTTTTCTGCCTCGGCTGAACCTTGTTGTTGGGCTACTTCATACCAGATGACCGCTTTGGCTTTTTCCTCAGTAAGGTCACTTTGTTGTAACTGTCGCCCCATCAGTAAGGAAGACTCAGCATATCCAGCACGAGCAGCTTGAATCAGCCATTTTTCTGCTTGTGTGATGCTCGCTGGATTTTTATTTTGTTGAATTAACAACGCTCCCAGCGAATGCTTGGCCGGAACATAGTTATTTAAGGCCGCACGTTGAAACCATTTGAGCGCCAGATCTTTATTCTGTTGGGTGCCTTTACCCATTTCATAAAATAAACCCAGCATATGTTGTGCTTCGGCATAACCATCCTGCCCAGATTTCTCAAACCATTCAAAAGCGGTTTGATAATCCTGTTGCACACCAAGTCCCAAAGCGTAGATCTCACCAATAAGATAACGTGCGCGTGGTGAATCCTGCTCAACTTTCTCCGCCCATTGCAGAGATTGTGAATATTCCGTCAGAGCTTTATGAATAACCGCCATATTTAACTGGGAGCGCACATCGCCATTGTTTGCCGGTGGCAGACAAGCCTGTTTGGCTTCACGAAAATTGCTGATGGTTGTTAACAAATAACAGTCGTTTAACTGTTCTTTATTCACATTTGAAACAATGGCTTTATCCACCACCACTTTTTCATCAGAGACGGGAGGTTCGGCTTGAGAAGATGCTGTGGGTGCTTGTTTGTTGGCTTCGGCCAGTCTCACAGCAAACTGTTCCACATCTTTCGGGCAGGAGTAGCTGTATCCCGCCTTATATAGATTCAATGACTCTTGGGTAAGTGGTCGAGTGAGATATTTATCGGCAATTTCCTGGCAGCGAACTTTACGTTCTGCACTGACCTTTCGTAGTGGTTCGGCACGACGTTCATCATCAATATGCTGATTGATATAATCGGTAAGCGGATCGATATAGGGCTGGGCAAATAAGACTTCAATTTCATCATCGTAATTTGCCGCTGCCCCATCACTGGTTTGTGCTAGCCACTCTCTGGATTGCGCAAAAATATCCTTTGGCTGATAACCAGCGCAGCCAAAGAGCATACTGCTAAAAAGCAGAGTTAATGCCAGTCGTTGCAATTTTAACCTTCAACATCAAATTAGAATGTATTAATGTAGGTTAATCTAATTTTGGGTAAATTTCCTTTATTTATGTAGGACATTAATTGTCTGATCGCTTATCAGCTGTCTTTATATCTAATCTCAAGTCTGTTCTATTGCAAATCATGACGCGTTTTGCAGAAAAACCTCATCCCCTAGCTGAATTACTGCACTTTGTTTGATGGCTCCATAAACACCCAGATTTTGATCGGCTTGTTTCACAATGCTGCGTAATATGCTGCTGTCCGATTCCAGTTTTTGTTGAGATCGGGTCACTGCCCCACAACGTGGTGTGCTGCTATTGCATTCAATGGTGGCACGACCAATTCGTAGTTTATTATCAATCCATGCCTGTTCAACCAGTCCTTCCATACCGGGCAGCGTTTCAATCACCAGATTGGGACGAAAGCGTTGCACATCCCAATCGGCTTCCGGATTAAGTTGTTGCATATGGGCTAGCGTCGCAGTGGTGAGCAGGTGAAAAGATGTCACCAGAAAAAACGTACCTGGGAGAGACACAAAATCCTTTGCTGCTGATGGCAAATCATCCAGGATCTCTGGCAAGGGTTCACCGGCTTCTCGATTAAACGTGGCTTTTAATTCTTCCAGCCAGGTATGGTCATCTTTTTTATGCCGCCGATAAAAATCCAGCTCGGCTAGGGGCCTCAGCGATTCAAGGGTCGAATTATGGCCGGTTAATTCAGATAACAAACTATGGATCTGGGGATCGTCACTGCCTACAACACGACCATCCGGAAAATGAATATCGACCTGATCATGTGCCCCGGTCATCTGGGTACTGCGACAACGAGCAACACAACGTAATAACTGGGGCCTGAATTTACAGCTTTGAATTTCCTGACGTGCCACATCACGCAACGCCCAGATACGATCGCCTTGCAAGCCCATATCGCCAAGATGGCAATAGTTCAGGCTTTCTCCCGCCATACCTTTCACCGGATAACGCCAGATTTGTTTTACAGTTCCTACTTTGATCATGAATGCTCCTGAAAGATTCGATACGTTCAGTTTTTCATGCTCACGTCGTTGTAATGCACGCTATTATTTTATGGCAGAGCCATCCGGAAATAGAGACGTTTTGAAACAGTTATTCTGTGCCGAAGCTATTACTGCCCGTCAGTGAACGCAGTTTATTTACGGCCAACGAAGCCGCTGCTGTACGGGTTTCCACTCCCAGTTTGGTAAACACATGTTCCATATGTTTATTGACGGTACGTGGACTGGTACCGAGAATCTCACCAATACTTTTGTCGGTTTTGCCAAGGATCACCCAGTGCAATACTTCCGACTCCCGATTGGTTAAATTGAATACCGCTCTCAAGGCTTCAATCTGTGCGGTTTCAGACTCTTCTCGTAACAGGATCAGCCATTGCTCTTCACTTTGCAGATCAGCAGGGTTAAAAATAAGTCGCCCGGTGGGTTTATGCACAATGTAAGGACGTAACCGTCTTTCTCCCCCCTGATGTAACTGCAACACCCAATCCTGCAAGGCTTCGGGGGTATCCTGAATCAAAAGATCGTCTTCATGACTCATATATTTTTCAATCAACTGACGCGCCAGAGGTGTCTGCCAGACAATTTTGCCGGTGCTCGGTAATACCGCAATAGCAGCCTGACCGAATGCATCCAGAGCGCCCTGTGTCTGATTGATCAAACGGGAGTTTTTCAAATGGGTATTAATCCGGGCAATAACTTCGACAGGGCTCAACGGTTTGGTCACATAATCGATGCCTCCTGCTGAGAACCCGGCGACCACATGCTCGGATTCGGTCAGACCAGTCATAAAAATCACCGGAATATGGCGGGTATTCAGATCATGCTTAAGGTGCCTGCAAACTTCAAAACCATCCATACCTGGCATTAACGCATCCAGCAGAACAATATCCGGAGTTGCGTCCAGACTGATTTTTAATGCGGATTCACCATTATCAGCCACCAGAACGGTATAACCGGATTCCACCAAAGCATCATGTAAAAGCGCCAGCGTATCGGGGGTGTCGTCGACCACCAGCACTACTGCATTAAGCGGGCTTTCAGACATTAGCTAATTTCTCTTCTATAAAGGTTTTCATGGTGCCTAATTGAAATTTTTCAGACATTTGGCGTATTTCACTAACAAACTGTTCGCAGGCCAGTCCTTGTTCATCAATCTCGGTAATCAGTTTACGGACGCCGACCAGATAGCCCATGTTGATCATCTCCAGCAAGTTATTTAAGACCTCAACCGGGGGCAGTGAATATTCCACCACGGAAGTTTCTGATACCAGTTCTTCCTTGCTCTCGATCCATTGCAGATTCAATCGTTCGCCAATCCAGTTGATCAGTTCAAATAGATTGACCGGTTTCAGGATAAAGTCTTTATCAGTAATACCCGATGAATTTTCCAGGTTTTTATCAAAGGCATTGGCTGAAATAATGCCGATTTTGACATCAGACTTATGTACATTACGGATCAGATGACAGGTTTCCCAACCGTCCATTTCCGGCATAGCTAAATCCATAAAAATGATTTCGGGCTGAAAGTCCGGATAAATCCGTAAACATTCGGCTCCCGATGCGGCTTCTCTGACGTCAAACCCCAGCGGCTCAAGAATATTTAACAGCAGTTCCCGATCCACCGGTTCGTTATCGACCACCAGTAATTTACGCCGCGGTCCCCGGTAACCCACTGGCATTCGGGTGGAGATAAGCGGCAAATCTTCTTCGACCCGCACTGAGGGTAAAAACAGTCGGACAAAAAATGTGGTGCCTTTGCCTACGTGGCTTTCAACATGCAAAACACCGCCCATCAACTCAGTGAGCAACTTGCTGATCGTCAGTCCCAATCCGGTACCACCGATTCCCTGCGCCGCACTGCCCCGAATAAACGGCTCAAAAATATGATCCAGTTCGGATTGCTTGATGCCCGGGCCGGTATCTTCAACTTCTATCGAGAGAAATTCGCGGGCATGGTTAAAGCGCAGATAAATAGCCCCTTCACTGGTGTATTTCACTGCATTACCAATGATATTAATCAATATCTGGCTTAAACGTTTGTGATCAGCACGCACGATACGAGGTAAATCCGAGCTGATCTCATATTCAAATTTCAGCCCTTTATTAATCGCCTGCAATTCAAACATACTGATAATTTGCTGGATATATTCAGGAAAACGCAGTGATTTGATATCAAATTGCAGCTTTCCACCTTCTATACGGGCAATATCCAAAGTACCTTCAATCAACGACAGCAGATGCTCACCGCTACGCAGAATGACTTTAATGGCATTTTTATTTTCTGTCGTTACATCAGCATTGTTATCCATCAATTGGGCATAGCCCAGAATACTGTTTAATGGGGTACGTAACTCATGACTGATACCAGTGATATAGCGACTTTTGGCCTGATTTGCCTGTTCTGCAATAACACGAGCCTGCTGCAGTTCAGCATCGGTTTGTTCATGTAAAATGATTTCACGCTGTAGCAAGTTGGTTTGATGGTTGGATTCCTGCTGTGCCACATTGCGGCTTTGCGAGGTAAGAATCAGCCACCAGACAATAATGCCACTGACCAGAACCAGAGCGGCAAAAGCCTTGAGAAAACCCACTTGTATTTCAGGCAAAATCTGCGCTGCGTTGTCCGTGGTGGTCAGCGATATATGCAGATAGATCAATCCAAAAATGGATGCCAGTAGTAACACCGTCATCCCCATCAGCAAGATGTAATGTCCTACACCATTCTGGATATAGCCCCACAAGGATTTAGGCAACAGTTTTGTCATGGCCGCCTGCCACTGCGAATCCAGTTTGGCATGTGGCTTACAAGCATCATTGCAGCGAGCATCCAGACAACAGCACAATGAGCAGATAGCACCCTGATAGGCTGGACAATAGGCTATGTCATCAATTTCATATTCTCGCTCACAAATACTGCAGATTTCTTTGGTTTTGCCGGGATGAAACTTATACGGCTGGCGCGCCAGGTAATATTTTCCCTTTGTCCACCAGGCAAATAATGGAGAACAAATTAACGCCGTAAACATGGCGATAAAAGATGAAAATGACTGCGCTTCCAATCCAAATACGCCGACAAATGCCAACACTGAAAACAAAGAGGCGATGGCCATTGCCCCCACCCCAACCGGATTAATGTCATATAGATAGGCCCGGCGGAATTCGACGCCTTTGGGACTTAAACCCAGGGGTTTATTAATCACCAGATCGGCTACTACAGCCGTGATCCAGGAAATAGCAATATTCGAATATAGTCCCAAAATCTGTTCCAGTGCCTGAAACACATCTAGCAGCATCAGCATGGTGGCTATCAACACATTGAATAATAACCACACCACACGGCCAGGATGGCTGTGGGTCAGGCGGGCAAAGAAATTGGACCAGGCCAGTGAACCAGCGTAAGCATTGGTGATATTGATCTTGATTTGTGACAGCACCACAAAAAATACTGTGACCGCCAGCAATACATCCGCGTTGGAGAAAACATAGCTAAATGCCACATGGTACATATAGGTGGGGTTAACGGCTTCTTCAACCGACTTTGCGCCATTTAACACCAGATAAGCCAATAACACCCCGGCAAACATTTTGATCATGCCGATAAAAATCCAGCCCGGACCGGCGAATATGACTCCTAAATGCCAACGAAAACGGTTTTTTTGGGTTTTTTCCGGCATAAATCGCAGAAAGTCGACCTGCTCACCCACCTGAGGGATCAATGCCATACCAATGGCAATGGCAGTACCAAACATGTAAATATTAAACGTACTGTCATAACCGGAGCTGCCGGCAAAATTCATCAAGCCCCGAATGGCATCGGGTTCTTTGGCAAAAATAAAGATAAATGGCAACACCATGAGGAATAGCCAGATCGGTTGAGTGATCATCTGAATCCGACTGATTAAGGTCACACCATGCGTGACTAAAGGAATTACGATCACTGCTGAAATCAAATACCAGACATAAATCGGCCATCCAAAGTACATATTTAAGGCGTAGGCCATGATCACGGCTTCAAGCGCAAAAAGAATAAAGGTGAAGGTCGCGTAGACAAATGAAGAGATAGTAGAACCGATGTAGCCAAATCCCGCACCGCGGGTCAGCAAATCCATATCCAGGCCGTATTTGGCGGCATAATAACTGATGGGCAAACTGGTCATAAAGATAATCAGACTAATGGTCAGAATGGCCCAAAAGGCATTCACAAAACCAAAATTGACAGCTAATGCACCGCCGATAACCTCCAGAACCAGAAAGGAAATAGCACCCAGTGCCGTATTGGAGACACGAAAAATTGACCACTTCCTGAAAGAGTGGGGTGTGAAACGCAGCGCATAGTCTTCCAGCGTTTCATTAGCGACCCAGGTATTGTAATCACGACGAATTTTGACAATACGCTGTGGTGCATTATGTTCTGATGAATCCATCAAAGCTTCACTTCCTGATACATTTAGCCCAACCGATTGATGGATATCCATGCTCCAGATTAAATGCGCTGGGTGTAACTTACCCAATAACATCATAATGTACGAGCAGCGGTTTTTTATCTACGTAGTATTACGTATTGTTTTTTTCAACGCTAATAAAGCTGGGACCGATCTATCCTTTCAGTCACTTACCTGAAAGACAGACCGGTCCACTTGTCCCTGCTGTTCGTGACTGTTTACATTATTAACAAATATGCTCCGCTCAACGTTAACACTGTCGCAAAGGCACGTTGTACGAACAGCCCCAGTTGATCTTTAAAACTGGCAAGGTAAACACCCGTGGCGAGCAGAATCATGGTCGCCATCACCATACCCGCTACAGCTGCCAGGCCATTGCCTGCAGCAACCAATTCCTGACCATGAACAAAGCCATGCAATAACGCAAAGACCGTGGTTAATGTCAGTTGCCAGAATCGATTAATTGAAGTGTTGAGTAAAATCACCAAGCCCATTGCCAACACACTGACTGCAATCGCTACTTCAACAACTGCCAGCCCGGATATCACTGCACCCAGTACCACACCACACAGCATAAACATGACAAACTGCATCGGCACCTGCCATCGTGCAGAAGACTGAGACTTTCCGGCCCAATAACCTACCGCCAGCATCACCAGCAAATGATCAATACCCGTAAACGGATGGCTGAATCCACTGGCAAAGTTAGCCATATCATGTCCGGGATGAGCAAAAGCAATGGCTGGAAAAGCGACTATACCCAGTATCGTTAAAAGCATTTTTTTCATTTCTTTTCCCTCTTGGTTAAACGGTTAATTCAACATCAGTCCCTGTTTTTCAATAAACGCCACAATCTGATCCAGACCGTCTTCCTGCTTAAGGTTACTGAATACAAAAGGCCGTTCACCACGCATACGTTTGGAATCACGATCCATTACTTCCAAAGAAGCCCCGACCAATGAGGCCAGATCGGTTTTATTGATCACCAGCAAATCTGATTTGGTAATGCCCGGACCACCTTTACGCGGGATCTTTTCACCAGCGGACACATCAATCACATAAATAGTCAGATCCGACAGTTCCGGACTGAACGTCGCAGCCAGATTATCGCCACCACTTTCAACAAACACGATGTCCAACGGATCGAAACGTTTACTGAGTTGAGCCACGGCTTCCAGATTCATCGAAGCATCTTCGCGGATGGCGGTATGCGGACATCCACCCGTTTCGACCCCAATAATCCGATCAGCTGACAACGCTTCATTACGGGTTAAAAACTCGGCATCTTCCTTGGTATAAATATCATTGGTCACCACGGCAATATTGTATTTGTCGCGTAGTCGCTTGCATAAGGCCAACGTTAAGGCTGTTTTACCGGAACCAACCGGACCACCGATGCCAACTCGTAAAGGTTCTTTCATTTTGTTTTTCTCTTATTCATGAACGAAATAAACGGGAATACTGGGTTTCATGTCGACAGCCAGCAATGCTCAGTGCTGGGCAGAAATTCTGTATATCGTCATCGGGTAATTGCATGGCTTGATCGACTAAAGCAGGCAAGGTCATCGCTAACTCTGACAAAATGCGTTGTCCTGCCACCTGTCCCAAAGGCACGGTTTTCATCACCGCACTGACCTGATTTTCCAGAAAAGACCAGGCATAGGCATGCAACATATCGCTAAGCGAAATCTCCCAGCACAGGGCGCTGACTGAATAAATGGTCGGAAAAGCCGGTTGTTGCAGGGTGCCGCTTAATAAGACGATTTGTGGGGGCCAGGTAGCTAAATCACGTTGCAACCGTAGTAACGAATAGGCCATCTGCCGCGTTTCTGCCAGTGCTTCACTGCTATCGCGACCGGCCTGATAATACTCGTCCCAGTATTGTATCTGTGGACCATCCATCTGCTGCCAGGCCTTATATAACCTCAACAAAACCGGTAATTCATAGTTTACAAAATAGATCGACAGCACATCGCCTATCCACTGCTTCGATGATTCAATATCGATCACCTCACCGGATTCAATTGCCCATTCCAGTCCCTGTGAATAACTGTAGGCACCCACTGGCAACATCGGGCTGGCGAGTTGTAACAGACGGGAAAGCGACGCTGAACTCATCTTAGTGACTGTGTCCATGTGCGTGAACATGATCAGGTGAATGTTCATCATCATGATGATGGTGATGTCCGCCACCAGAATAGGCCCCGGGTTCTGGTTCAAAAGGCGCCTGTAATTCTTCAACCTGCACCCCTAACCCCAACAACATATCTTTGAGAACTGAATCCGTTTCCAGCTTCAGCCATCCATCACCAATTTCCAGCGGAACATGACGGTTCCCCAAATGATAAGCGGCTCGGGTTAAAGCCTTTGAAGTAGTAGCGGTTACTTTCATCACGGCCTGTTCGGCAGCAATTACTTCAATAATTTCACCGCTATCCGCCTGCAGAAAATCGCCTCCACGTAAAATCGTGCCACGCTGCATATATAACGCGGCTTCCGTGCCTGATTGCAAGGTCACACGAATACGGCTTTTCTGCCGTAAATCGAAACTCAGACTGACCACATCGGCAATGACCGTATCGCTATGAATATGATCCAGTTTGGTGGAAATCGATAACATTTTTGAACCTTGCCTATAAATTGCTAAAACAGGAAATAACGCTGCGTCATAGGCAGTTCAGTCGCCGGTTCGCAGATTAATAATTCACCATCTGCCAACACCTGATAGGTTTCCGGATCCACCTCAATTTTGGGCGTGGCATTGTTGAGCACCATATCTTTTTTACCGATATTACGGCAGTTTTTTACTGCCACCAGCGGTTTCTGTAAATCCAGTGCTGCGACCGCAGGATTGGCCAAGGCCGCTTCTGAAACAAAGGTTAAAGAGGTTTTTAAGGCTTTGCCAAAACTGCCAAACATCGGCCGATAATGCACCGGCTGTGGTGTGGGAATTGATGCATTAGGGTCGCCCATCGCTGCTGCGGCAATCATGCCGCCTTTTAATATCAGTGACGGTTTCACGCCAAAAAATGCAGGGCGCCATAACACCAAATCAGCAAATTTACCGGCTTCAATGGAACCGACTTTATGGGAAAACCCATGAGTAATCGCCGGATTGATGGTGTATTTGGCAATGTAACGTTTCACCCGGAAGTTATCTGCATCACCATCACCACGCTCGGCATCTTCTTTCAAAGGCCCTCGCTGTACTTTCATTTTATGCGCAGTCTGCCAAGTGCGAATCACCACCTCACCAACACGCCCCATCGCCTGCGAATCAGAAGACATAATGGCAAACGCACCGGTATCGTGAAGAATATCTTCTGCAGCAATGGTTTCCCGGCGGATACGCGATTCAGCAAACGCCACATCTTCAGCAATCGAAGGATCCAGATGATGGCACACCATCAACATATCCAGATGTTCATCAATGGTATTGATGGTAAATGGTCGTGTGGGATTGGTGGACGACGGAATAACATTCTCGGCTGAGATAGCTTTGATAATATCCGGCGCATGCCCTCCACCAGCACCTTCGGTATGAAAGGTATGAATGGTGCGATCTTTAAAGGCCGCTATCGTGGTTTCAACAAAACCTGATTCATTCAGCGTATCGGTGTGGATGGCTACCTGAACATCCATCTCTTCGGCCACCGATAAACAATTATCGATAGCAGCAGGGGTGGTACCCCAGTCTTCGTGCAATTTCAGGCCGATAACGCCAGCTTCGATCTGTTCTCTGGCTGGCTCAGGCTGCGACACATTGCCTTTGCCGAAAAAACCCAGATTCATTGGAAAGGCCTCGGCGGCTTCCAGCATCCGGTGAATATGCCATGGTCCCGGCGTACAGGTGGTGGCATTGGTCCCGGTAGCCGGTCCAGTGCCACCACCCAGCATGGTGGTGATCCCAGACATAAGGGCTTCTTCAATCTGCTGCGGACAGATCCAGTGAATATGACTGTCGATACCCCCTGCGGTAAGGATCATGCCTTCGCCGGCAATGACCTCGGTACCGGCACCCAATGGTATGGTTACATCAGGTTGAATGTCCGGGTTTCCGGCTTTGCCAATGGCCCAGATATGCCCATCTTTAAGCCCTACATCCGCTTTGATAATACCGGTAACAGCATCGACTATCAGGGCATTGGTAATCACGGTATCAGCAACTTCAACTGAGACTTTCTGTGATTGCCCCATGCCATCGCGGATGACCTTGCCACCGCCGAACTTAACCTCTTCACCATAGGTGGTGAGATCCTGTTCGACTTCAATCCATAATTCTGTATCGGCCAGCCGGATTTTGTCGCCCACTGTCGGACCAAACATTTCGGCGTAGGCTTGCCGATCAATTTTCAGACTCATGATAAAGCTCCCATAACTCTGCCGGCAAAACCGTAAACCTGACGCAAACCGGACAACGCAACCAATTCGACGGTGCGGGTCTGGCCGGGCTCAAAGCGGACAGCTGTACCCGGAGCAATATTCAAGCGAAATCCATAAGCCTTTTCGCGTTCAAACAGCAAAGCATCATTGACTTCAAAAAAATGATAATGCGATCCAATCTGCACCGGCCGGTCGCCGCTATTGGAAACATCAATGGTGATCACCTCACGACCTACATTCATCTGTAAATCGCCCGCTTTTACTCGCATTTCTCCGGGAATCATAGTCAGTGTCCTCAGATAATTGGGTTATGCACGGTGACCAGTTTGGTGCCGTCAGGAAAGGTGGCTTCGACCTGAATTTCCGGCAGCATTTCAGCAATACCCTCCATCACATCATCCAATGTCAGTAAAGTCGCACCATAGTCCATTAGTTCCGCAACCGTTCGGCCATCTCGTGCCCCCTCCATAATCGCCGCCGAGATATAGGCAACAGCTTCAGGGTAATTCAGTTTCAGGCCTCGGTCTTTTCGTCGCTCGGCCACCAGTGCCGCAGTAAAAATAAGTAATTTATCTTTTTCTCTAGGAGTCAGTTCCATTGCTTTTTCAACCTTGTTTATCTTTGTCTAGGTAGCCCAAATGCGAGGCCGGATAGCTGATCGCTTGCCATACCACGGACGCAGGCAGTGCCATAATTTTTCAAAATATATTTTGGCTTCCTGGGCACAGGGACCAATATAACGTGCGGTGAATATATCCGGCAGTGCTGAAACGCCATAATCCGCTGAAGAATCAATCTGAATGTCCTGACAGCTTTGCAGGATCTCTGCCGGCGTAGTGCCAGCGGCCACCACAAAACTGCCAAAAACCACTTGATTACGTAATCCGGCCATTGAACGCAGTACTCTGCTATCGGGATCCAGTAATGCAGATTCATTCCAGATTAACCTGCCTTCACGTTTAATCAATAACTTTTGACGAAAACGCCCGCTACCCCAACGTTCACCACTGGCCTGCCTGCCCAGGCAAACGACTTCCCAGCCAGCAAATACTGCTGTTTCACTAAGATTAACCTGAGTATTAAGTGCGACATCAGCGCCATCAAATACGATATTTTCCTGTGGCAGCCATTCTAATTGGCCATTATCATCAATCGTCATCTCAATCTTCTGACTGGCTTGGCGACCGGCTGATTTATACCATTTGGTGGCACCCGGGGTGGTCAACAGTGCAGATGATTCAGTTTGCATTTGCACCGTCAATTGCAAATTATCGCCACCTGCCACACCCCCGGGAGGGTGGATAATAACGCCATGGGCAGGATTAGCGCCTTCAGGATAGAGAATTTTCTGAATCACCAACGGCCCATGATGCTGACGGCGGGCAAGGATGGTTTTGTTGGAGCGGCTATCGAACAGCAGTTTGAGACTGGCATCCCAGCCAGTCATCAATTGATTAATTACCGGTTTATCAATTTGTTGTGTTAATTCTGAGCGAACATTCATGCCAACACACTCCTTCATGTTGGACATTGATAAGCATATTTGTCTGCCTGGATCTGCTGGTCTTTCATAGCTGCCTTTGTTGTAAACCTGAAATATCAACAGAACCTAATAATATTTGTCTTAAACCGTCAAATATTTCTTTATCGTGTCGGCATCAACGTCGGCTCGCATATCTTCATGAATGAACTTACCTTTTTCAATCACAATAATACGGTCTGCCACTTCCATCGTAAAACTCAACACCTGCTCAGAAACGATAATGGTGATTTCACGCATTTTACGAATTTCATTTAAGACCTTGGCAATATCTTTGATGATTGAAGGCTGAATACCTTCCGTCGGTTCATCCAATAGTAATACTTTTGGATTGGTCACCAAAGCACGGGCAATCGCCAACTGTTGTTGCTGACCACCTGAAAGGTTACCGCCCTTGCGGTGACGCATATCATGTAATACGGGAAACAAGGCGAATATCTCATCCGGAATATGTTTCATTTTCGACACCTGCAGACCGGTTTCGATATTTTCCTGCACCGTTAATGTTGGAAAAATCATTCTTCCCTGTGGCACATAAGCAATCCCATTGGCAACACGGTTGTGACTTTCCATACTGCCAACATCAGTCCCTTCGATACTGACTTTACCTGATTGACTGGGCAGGATCCCCATGAGGGATTTGAATAACGTGGTTTTACCCATGCCATTGCGTCCCATAATGGCCAGCGTTTCATTTTTAGCGACGTTAAAGCTGATGTCATGAATAACCTGGCTCTGGCCGTAACTTACTTGTAAATTTTCTACTTCAAACATGGTTAATCTCCCAGCTTAAAATCAATGCCCAAGATAGACTTCAATGACTTTTTCATCCGCCTGAACATTGTCCATCGTCCCCTCAGCAAGGATTTTGCCTTGGTGCAGAACGGTGACTTTACGGGCGATTTTTTTCACAAACTCCATATCATGCTCAATCACTATCACGGATCGATTCTGGCAAATCCGGTTGAGCAATTCGGCGGTTTCATCGCGTTCTTTGGCGCTCATCCCGGCGACTGGCTCATCCAGCATCAATAATTCCGGATCCTGCATCAGTAACATGCCAATCTCCAGCCATTGTTTCTGACCATGACTGAGAATCGCCGCTTCAGTCTCAAGAAAGTTTTCCAGCTGGATTTCTTTGGCTACCTCATTAACGCGTTTAATCACTTGTTCAGTGGTCTTGAAAAACAGGCTGCCAAATACCCCACGTCCTTCTGGATAAGAAACTTCCAGATTTTGGTACACCGTCAGGTTCTCGTAGATAGATGGCGTTTGAAATTTACGACCAATACCCGCCCGAACGATTTCATGTTCGGCCATCTTGGTCATTTCTTTGTTTTTAAAATTGATCGAACCGGAACTGGATTTGGTTTTGCCGCATATCAAATCCAGCAAGGTGGTTTTACCCGCTCCGTTTGGGCCGATAACCACTCGCAATTCGTTTTTATCGATATACATTGTTAACGTATCGACTGCTTTGAAGCCATCAAATGAAACCGTGAGATCTTCAATTGCCAGCAAAAAATCTGTTGTAGTCGTCATTATTTAGCTCCCTCGGTGGTGGCTTCAGATTCAATCTTCGTGGCAGATTTCTTTTCTGATTGCACTGGTTTATCAAATAATGGCTTTAGAAACTTCACTTTAGGGGCATATTTGTTGTAAATACCCGCCAAACCATTCGGGAAGAACATCACCACTGCGATAAACAACCCGCCCATCAGGAATAACCATAATTCAGGGAAAGTTTCAGAAAACGCCGTTTTACCGTAATTCACTAGCAATGTGCCGTAGACCACACCCACCAAGGACATTCGGCCACCGACAGCAGCGAAAATAACCATTTCAATCGAAGGCACGATGCCGACAAAAGACGGAGACATAAAGCCTACCTGTAAGGTAAACATCGCTCCACCGATGGCCGCAATGACGGCTGAAACACAAAATATAAAGATTTTGAAGTTCGAGACGTCATAGCCTGAAAAACGCACTCGATCTTCCTTGTCTTTCATCGCCAGAAGCAGTTGTCCTAGTTTGCTGGTGAGAATGAATTTACTCACCATAATGACGCCTAACAGCAAAATGGCATTGATAAAATAAAGGATATATTTAGAAGAATCGGCACGTATATCCCATCCATTTAGGGTTCTCAAATCGGTAATACCATTAATACCACCGGTAAACCCTTGTTGCCCCACAATTAACACCGTTAGAATCACAGCGATAACCTGCGTGATGATGGCAAAGTAAACCCCACCAACCCGACGTTTGAACATCGAATAACCGATGATAAAGGCAAAGATCGACGGCACCAGAAGGATAGCTATCAAGGTAAAGGTGAAACTTTCAAAAGGAATCCAGAACCACGGTAACTCGGTCAACTGATTCCAGTCCATAAAGTCTGGAATGCCTGGTGTAGTCTGAATACTAGTACTTTCTGGGTCAGAGGCTTCGAGTTTCAAGAACATGGCCATCGCATAACCACCCAGTCCAAAAAATATTCCCTGTCCCAAACTGAGAATACCGCCATACCCCCACAACAACACCAGACTGACCGCTGCAAACGCGTAGGTCAGATATTTTCCGACCAGATTTAACCGGAACAAGTCTAGTGCCAGAGGCAACACCACTAAAATCAGCAGTGCCAGAACACCAATGGCAATCGCCCCACTCTTACCACCTAAAAATCGCTCATAGACAAAATTCATCATTTATCTCCTGCTGGTTATTTACGAACTTTGATTGAGAACAAACCTTCAGGACGCATCATCAAAATGATGACCAAAGCCAGCAAGGTAAATACTTTCGCCATAGATCCGCTGATAAAGAACTCCAGAATGGATTGCGCCTGAGCAATGGTGAACGCTGAGGCAATGGTGCCGAACAGACTGGCTGCCCCACCAAACACAACAACCATAAAGGTATCAACGATATATAAAGAACCTGATGTCGGTCCTGTGGACGCAATGGTAGTAAATGCTGCACCGGCGATACCGGCAATACCGCAACCCAGCGCGAAGGTCAATCGATCAACCTGTTTGGTATTAATACCGACGGCACCACTCATAACCCGATTTTGTGTAGTAGCCCGAACATTCAACCCCCAGCTGGAGCGATACATCAGCAAAAACACACCGAGAGTGACCAATGCGGTCAGACCTAATACAAACATGCCGTTAATTGGAATAAATATCGTTTCTGTTGGCATCCAAGACCCCATCAACCAATCCGGTAAGGCTGGACTGACTTCACGTGCCCCAAAAATTGAACGAAACGACTGTTGCATAATCAGGCTCAGTCCCCAAGTTGCCAGTAAGGTGTCCAGAGGGCGTTTATAAAGATGCCTGATAAGCACAAATTCTGTGATGTAGCCAAATAGCCCGGCTACCAGGAATGAAACTAATATTGCTAATAAAAAGTAGTAATCCATGAATGCTGGAAAATAGGTTTCCGTCACTACGGAGAGAAGGTAAGTTGTGTAGGCTCCCATCGCCATAAATTCGCCATGGGCCATATTGATTACGCCCATTTGTCCAAAAATAATTGCCAATCCAAGCGCCATCAGCAGTAACACACTGAACAGGCTGAACCCGGCAAAGCCCTGCATGGCTAGAATTGAAGTCAATTCCTGTATTGAATACTCACCCATAACGGATACTCCGTAACATTTACTCGTTAATCAAAGGTTGGACAACCTTTCGCTCTTCTGTCACTTGGCAGGCTGGTCAACGACCAGCCTGCTTTTGCGAACGTTCTATTTCGATTTATTGGTAACCTTCTGGGAATGGGTTTGGCTCAATCAGATCAGAGGTATAAACCACTTCTGCCTGACCGTCTTTGTTCCATTTACCGATACGGGTTTTGCTCCATAAATGATGATTAGGATGCAGTTTGACGTAACCTTCAGGCGCTGTAGTCAGCTCGATATCACCTTCTTCAGATGCGGCGACAACTTTATCCACATCAAAACTTCCAGCTTTCTCGACTGCTGCTTTCCATAACCATGGGCCAAGGTAAGCGGCCTGAGTCACATCACCGATAACGCTGTCTTCGCCGTGCATTTCTTTAAATGCTTTTACAAATGCAACGTTGTTCGGATTGTCCTGACTTTGGAAATACTTCATAACAGAGTAGAAGCCTTCCAGATTTTCACCACCGATACCCAACACTTCATCTTCGGTCACCGACAGGGTCAACAGCGTTTGTTTATCTGCTGTAATACCGGCAGCATTCAGCTGTTTGAACCAGGCCACGTTACTACCACCTACAACAGCAGCGAAGATAACGTCAGGCTTTTTCAAACGGATTTTGTTGATAACTGAACCAAACTGAGTATCACCTAAAGGTTTGTACTCTTCACCGACCACTTTACCGCCAAGTACTTTTTCGATGTGGATACGAGCGATCTTCATTGAAGTACGTGGCCAGATGTAGTCCGAACCAATCAGATAGAACGTTTTGGCACCTTTTTCTTCAGCAACCCAGTCCAGACCAGCAAGGATCTGTTGGGTAGCTTCCTGACCGGTGTAGATAACGTTTTTGGATTGTTCCAGTCCTTCATAGAAAGTCGGGTAATACAATAAACCGTTTTCTTTCTCAAAAACTGGCAAAGCCGCTTTACGTGATGCCGATGTCCAGCAACCGAAAACTGCCGCTACATTATCATTCACCAGTAACTTTCTGGATTTCTCAGCAAATGTTGGCCAGTCACTGGCGCCATCTTCCTGAATGATCTCAATCTGGCGGCCGAGGATACCGCCACTTTCATTGATCTGTTTGATAGCCAGCTTTTCCGCTTCCTGGGCACCGGTTTCACTGATCGCCATGGTGCCGGTTAATGAATGCAAGATCCCTACTGTTACAGTGTCATCTGTCACTGCAAGTCCGGTTGTGTTGACTTCAGCAGTCGGATAATCCGCTGCCATTGCACTACTGGTAATAAATCCAGCAGCCACCATTGCACTTAACAGTGCTCCGGTTTTACCTAAAAATTTTCGTCGACTGAAGTAACTCATCGTGTATCTCCTGTTAGCAAATTTAGAGTGAACAGCGTTGTTCCGAACGGTTTTTCTTGGCGCTCAATGTCCGAGCATCCAGGGTCTTGCGGTTTTCTTTGTCTGCATCATCAGGCCGTTGGGATTGCTTTTGGCCTGTGCTGCCGTTTTGGCTTTATCGGTGGAATCGGTTTTACACGTGTGCGTTCCTGAGCAACCACAGCTGGAACGTCGCACTTGTTTAGGTTCATGGGCAGACTTTTCATTGCGTTCTTTGGCCACCCGAGTGTTTCGGTCCATCAAGGCGAGATAGGGGGCGGAAATAATCCGCACCGCCATCTCGCCACACTCCACACATTCCACCGAGTTACCGGCTTCGCTCATTTTGCGAAGCGCGGTGAAATCGCCACAATGCTCACATCGGTAGTCATATATCGGCATAACGTGATATCCCGTCTTAAGAAGTCGAACTTAAATCAAAACCCTGAGTGACAAATTGCGATGGGCCATCTGCCGTAGGGTTAATATTGAAATCAAAGATTTCTGTTGGGATCCACAATGTGGCACATGCATTCGGAATATCCACCACACCACTAATATGACCTTGAACTGGGGCGGTACCTAGAATGGATAGTGCTTGCTCACCGGTGTAACCGAATTTCTTAAGATATTCGATGGCATTCAGACAGGCTTGACGATAGGCAACATGAACATCCAGATAATGTTGTTTACCTTGTTCATCGACTGAAATCCCTTCAAACATCAGGAAATCGCTGTAAGTCGGTGTTAAAGGACTGTTTTTGAACAGTGGATTTTTAATACCGTATTTCTTCACGCCATCTTTAATCAGGCTGACTTTGATATCGATATAGCCGGCCATTTCGATAGCACCACAGAACGTGATTTCGCCATCACCCTGAGAGAAGTGAAGGTCACCCATCGATAAACCGCCATCTTTCACATACACCGGAAAGTAGATTTTTGAACCTTTGGTCAAATCCTTGATATCGCAGTTACCGCCATGCTCACGCGGTGGTACGGTACGAGCACCTTCTTTTGCCGCTTTAGACGCTTCATCACCCTTCAAACGGCCCATCACAGCAGCCTGTTCATTAGGTGGTAATGCCAGAGGAGGCACACGATCTGGTTCGGTTGAAATCAATTCAGCTTCACGTTTGTTCCATTCCGCCAACATTTCTTTCGATGGCAAACAACCAATCAAACCAGGATGCATAATGCCGGCGAATTTAACGTTCGGCACATGACGTGAAGTGGTGTAAATACCGTGGAAATCCCAAATGGATTTACGCGCTTCAGGGAAGTGGTCGGTTAAAAATCCACCGCCATTTTCTTTGGAGAAGAAGGCATTAAACCCCCATTGTGAATCTTCAAAAGTGCCGACATCTAAAATGTCTACCACCATCAAGTCACCGGGCTCTGCTCCCTCAACACCAATTGGGCCACTGAGATAGTGGACTTGTAACAAGTCCACATCACGAATGTCATTGGCACTGTCGTTGTTACCGATCTGGCCACCGGTCCAATCCATACATTCCACACGGAATTCATCGCCCGGTTTCACCATGGCAATCATCGGAATATCAGGATGCCAACGATTATGTATTTGTCCGTCCTGTTCCCAGGGTTTTTTATCTAAATCAAGTTTTACTAAGGTTTTCATCGGTATCTCCTACGTTGAAGAAACGTTTTGATAGGTAATATTTGGATTAAAATTGCAGCTGCATTGAAACGACGAATTGATCTTGATCCGCTAAACCTTCTCTTTCCAGGTCGCGATAAACGGCGGTAACGGATGCGTTGTAGCCATCAATGAAGTAGTTCACCCCAAAATCTGTACGCTCGGTTTCGCCAGCATCAGAATCAAAACTTTGGTAGCGAACGAATGGCATAAATTGGCCCCAACCAACTCTTTGGTTGAAGATATAGCCGGTACTGACGTAATAGGCTTCACCTTGCTCTGAAAGGAAGACATCATCCGTGTCATAGTCGAAGTAGGCGGCCTCAAGAGATACCGCACCCGCGGCAAGTTTCTTCTCTACCAGAAGATCCACTGTCCATTGAGAGTAATCACCAACTTCAGTTGCTGAAGCTGAACCATCGCCTTTATGACGGCCTGCCAAACCTATAGTGAAAATATCTTTGGTACCGAGATAGTTACCTGTACCGTAATAACCTGGCTCTTTATCCCAGAAGCTGTATTGCAAACGCCCGGCATACATCAGGTCATCGTCTTGATCGGCATTATCGGTAACGTCTCCCACACCACTGAATTCAAAAATCTTGTCGGCTTCAAAAGCACCGAATGAATAAGCCAATCGTTGGTCAAATGCCGTGGCAACTAAAGCCACACCATCATCACGACCGATAGTGCCGCCATTCCAGCCATATCGAGCTGTAATGTTTGCCCAATAACCATCACCTGATGTGTAGTAAGGCCCAGCCATATTGGCGCGGCTGCTTGGTGACAGGAAACGACCTGCCCAAATCGCCATATCTGGGGTAAATTGGAAAATACCGGCAGCGTCAATAATCTGGAAAGAATCATTACCACCTGATTTTTCAGAGTTGAACATACCTTTGATGTATTTATTTAATGAACCTGAAACATACAAACGGGCACTGTCCAGTTCAAAATCATTAGAATTGCCGCCATCATTTGCCGCATCTTCAAGATTGCTATAGCTGCCACGCATACCAAATCCAACACTGACATATTGATCTTCACCAAAGGTAATCGTGCCAGCAGCATGACTAGTTGCCACAGGGGCAAGAGTAGCGGTTGTGGCCAAGGCGACCAGGTATGCGACTTTGTTCATTTTTTTCATTTTTCTTCTCCCGAAAAACTCACCAGAATTAAAGCGTTGTTGTTGAATTCGCCTCGGTGCTCATCAACCATTAAGTTCGAGAGCCATACTAGTCAGCTGGGTCTAGTGCTTAAATACGTCAAATTGCGTACATGGGTTACGTAGGGTTTCAGTTACTCTGAGAACACACTTTCAAATAACAGGTTGTTAAGGAGGAAAAATGAAACGCCAAAGCATTCACGTAATCGGTTCGCTGATTTTGTTCAGCAGCTTGTTAGTTGTTTCAGGTTGTGGAGGAGAATTCAGTTATAAACGAGGCGCTACTGCGACAGATTTTCAAAGTGAAAAAGAGCGCTGTGAATCAGAGTCAGCTTCTGAAAAAGAAATTGATCAGTGTCTGCAGCAGCAAGGCTGGTTAGTCGTTAGTGCAGATAAGCCCTTGATTCCACTGAGTCGTGGTGAAAGCAAAACCATTGCGATAGCGGATGATGCCATGGCAGAAATTGACGATAAACCCGTTGATCCCATGGAAAAATTACAGGTTAATTCATGGTGGCGAGCGGGTGCTGGACCGGAAAAACTAATGAATGACAGTGAAGCCTGCACAGCGGAATTAGGTAAAGAACACTCCCCTGAAGCGAATATGAGTCTGGTTACCCGCGGCTTATTGGGCTGTATGCAGAAAAAAGGCTGGGCTGCCTTGTTACAACAGTAACTGTTGAAAATCACATCTGAATGGCCTGGAGCGGGCTGCATTAGGGATTCGCCGGGATTTAGGGCATAACTATTGCAGTCACAGCTTCATGATTATCTGAAGAAGGGGAAATGAGCATGATGCAGCTGTGGCGTGATTATGATCCCGGTGAGTTCTACGATGAGCTGATGCATGATCAGCATCAGCCAAGACACTTCAGTTATAAACTGCTGGATTATCTGAAATCCATGCGAAAAGAGGCATTCGAGCAGCGTATCGTTGATTCTGAACTCGAAATTCTGGAGCGTGGTATTACCTTCACGGTCTATAGCGATGCCGGCAATATTGATCGTGCCTGGCCCTTCGATATCATTCCCCGCATCATTCCCAAAGGCGAATGGGATTGCACCGAAAAGGGGCTGGTGCAACGAATTCGTGCCTTAAATATGTTCATCAATGATATTTACAACGATGGCAACATTATTCGTGATGGGCTGATTCCAGAAGAAGTTGTGCTGCAATCCAAAGGTTACCGACCTCAATGTAAAGGCATGCAACCTGCACACGGGATCTGGGCGCATATTTGTGGTTCGGATTTAGTGCGTGATGACAACGGCACGATGTATGTATTGGAAGACAATTTACGGGTGCCATCCGGTGTTGCCTATATGCTGGAAAACCGCAAGACCACCAAGCGTGTATTACCGGAATTATTCAAATTACTGCATATCAGCCCGGTCAATGATTACCCTTCACACCTTTCTGCAATGCTGGCTTCGCTGGCACCCGATGACATAACACATCCAAAGATGGTTTTACTGACCCCGGGAATCTATAACTCAGCTTATTTTGAGCATGCTGCATTAGCTCAGCAAGCGGGTTTGATCTTGTTGGAAGGCGCCGATCTGACCGTTGGCAATGATGGTTATGTCTATATGAAAACCATTCATGGTCTGGAACGAGTCGATGTCATTTATCGACGCATAGATGATGATTTTATTGACCCTCTGGTGTTCCGTGAGGATTCTACACTTGGTATTCCCGGCATTATGCAATCCTGGCGCGAAGGAAAAGTCGCCATTGCCAATGCCCCCGGCTGCGGTGTTGCCGACGATAAAGTTATTTATGCCTATGTGCCGGCAATGATTCGCTATTACCTCAACGAAGAACCTTTGTTACCCAATGTACCAACCTGGATGTGTCGAGATCCGCACCAACTTCAGCACGTTCTCGACAACTTAGCGGATCTTGTCGTCAAACCTGCTAATGAGTCCGGTGGTTATGGCATGCTGGTTGGGCCGCATTCCAGTGAAGAACAAATAGAAGCTTTTCGCCAATTATTAATCGACGATCCTAATAACTACATCGCCCAACCGACCCTAAAGTTATCGGTATCCCCCACCAGTTGCGGCGATCATATTGCGCCTCGTCATGTGGATTTACGGCCATTTATCCTGTCTGGTAAAAATAACTACGTCACACCTGGCGGGTTAACCCGGGTAGCACTCGTCAAAGGATCGCTAGTTGTTAATTCTTCACAGGGTGGTGGCAGCAAAGATACCTGGATAGTGGATGACTCACATTTTGGAGGGCTTAACTGATGTTGTCGCGGGTAGCTGAACGGGTTTATTGGTTGGCCAGATATCTGGAGCGGGTCGAAAATACCGCTCGTTTAATCAATGTCCATACCGGGCTGCTGATGGATTTACCCAGAGACGTCGAAATAGACTGGTTTACCTTAGTCACCATTTTTGATGCTGAAATGTTTTATCACGCAAACTTTGAACAGATTAATGAAAATAATGTGATGCAATTTTTGCTGGCAGAACCCAATAACCCGATATCGCTACTTAATTCATTATCCGCCGTTCGGGAAAATGCCCGTACCTCGCTGGATATCCTCCCGGAAGAAACCTGGGAGCAGGTAAATGAGCTGTATCTGCTGGTTAAAAATGAAATGGCGGCCATCAGTAACCGGCGTCGACGTCAGCAATTGCTATTGACCATCATGGAACGCTGTCAGACTGTGTGGGGCATATTGGTCAATCATATGAGCCGGAATCATGCCTATCATTTTATGCAAACGGCCAAGCATCTGGAACGCGCCGATATGACCAGTCGAATCCTGGAAATGACGTCATTACTGATGGCTGAAAACCGCAGTGAATCGATGCGTGCAGCAGAAGGCATTTTATGGACACATTTATTACGCGCATTAAGTGCTCAGCAGATGTACACTCAGACTTACAGTTCATCCGTTAACGCCGATGGCGTATTAACTTTTCTGATTCGAGATGAGGCTTTTCCACGTTCTTTATTCTTTTCGCTTAAAGCAATTGGACGTTATTTGTGGCCTCTTCCTCAGTCAGCAACCACATTGGAACACCATCAAAAAATCATGTCTGAAATGTTTAATGAAAATCTGAAAGAACTTCCAGCCGAGATGATCTATACCCGTATGGATGAATTACAGGCAAAACTTGCTGAATTGAGTTCTCAGATAAGTCAAAAATGGTTTCACCCTGATAGATCGGTCGCATGAAACGTTTTTATTGTCATTGCGGGCAAGAAGTTTTTTTTGATAATACATATTGCAACAGCTGCAACAGGATCTTAGGATTTGATACCGAACAGCAACAGATTGTCAGTATCGAGCCTTACAAAGGCCAGTTTCGTTCGGTGGAAAGTCCCGAAAAACGTTATAAACGCTGTGTCCATCATCAGCATTTGATGCAGTGCAACTGGCTGCTGCCGGCCGATGATAATTTTACGCAATGCATATCCTGCCGGTTAACCCGTGTCATACCTAATCAGAACTACCCGTATAACGTTAAACGCTGGTCAGTGCTGGAAGCGGCCAAAAGAAGGATGCTGTATGGCTTGCTTCGGTTAGGTTTACCGATAGATCAATGGCCAGCTACTGATACACAGCAACTGCAGTTTCATTTTCTGGAAGATCAGATAAGTAATCCGATTGATGGTCATGAGCAGGTTTTCAGTGGTCATGCGGCAGGTATCATTACGTTAAATGCTTCAGAAGCTGATAACAGCTATCGCGAAGCAACCCGAGAGGCCATGAATGAGCCTTATCGTACGTTACTAGGCCATTTCCGTCATGAAATCGGGCATTTCTACTGGGAAAAACTGATTAAAAACCAGCCAATTTATGATGCGTTTAAAGCATTATTCGGTGATGACACTATTGATTATCCGCAGGCTTTGGCAGCTTATTACGAGGCTGGCCCTCCCGAAGATTTTCAGCAGGAGTTTATTTCAGCCTACGCCAGCGCCCATGCCTTGGAAGACTGGGCTGAAACCTGGGCACATTATCTGTTGATGCATGAAACACTGGAAACGGCAGTGGAGTTTGAGGTTATTCGCCCCCCCGAAACGGATCGGGAATTTCATGTCTGGTTATCAGAATGGATGCAGTTAGTACTGGTGTTGAACGCGTTGAACAGAAGTATCGGTAATGCTGATGCCTATCCATTTGTGGTGTCAACCGCGGTGCAGAAAAAGCTGCAGTTTATCCATGATCTAATGCATGATATTTAACGTTAACGACGTTTTTTACTGTTCACTAAACCTGGGCATCTCGGTAAAGGCCTGACGAAGCTTATCCCCCCACGCCTTTCTCAATTCAATAAGATATGGGTGCTCTACTCCAAACCGGTAGTGATTGCTAACATTGTAACTGTCTTTTTTGTACATCAGTACTTCAATGGGTGGTCCGACACTGACATTACTCTGCATGGTAGAGTCCATTGAGATCAGTGAACAAGTGGCTGCATCCAGTAAAGAAGTATCCGGCCGGATAAAACGATCCAGCACCGGTTTGCCATATTTGCTCTCGCCAATCTGCAGATAAGGGGTCTCTTTGGAACTGGTAATGTGATTACCCTGCGGGTAAATCATAAACGCCTGCGGAGGACCACCCTGAATCTGACCGGCCAGCAATAACGTGGCTTCCGGGGCAAAGCCTGAAGCTTCATTTTCAGAATAACGGCGGATTCGACTACTGAGGATTTCACCGATGTAATCAGCCGTATCAGAAAGATAACTTAAGGTATTTAAATTACGTGCCTGACTTTCACGAATATCGCGATGAATCTGTTCAACCACAAATTGTGTAGTCGCCAGATTACCTGCACTCATTAATACCAGACAACGATCAGCATGGGTCTCAAACCGGGTCATCTTGCTGTAGGTGCTCACCTGATCGATTCCGGCATTGGTTCGGGAATCGGATGTCAGCACTAATCCTGCATCTAAGGTAATGGCTACACAATAGGTCATACATGCCTCTGAAGTAATCTGTACAAAGATAGTCGACATTTGGCTGCAGGGCAATGCCCAAAAGGGGTTATTTAGTGTTCTTGATAGGGCTCAGAAAGCAATGTTGGCAACAAGTGGTAAATGATCTGATGCCTGTCTTGCTAAAACAGATTTATGAACTGATAGTTTAATGTTGCTGCGTTGCGGAGCAATCCAGATTCTATCCAAAGCGAAAATTGGCCAGCGTGCCGGGAAAGTCGCCAAGTGTGGTGGCGCGCTGAAGTGTCTGTGTAACCAACGCAATGGACGCCCCCATAGCAACCACTCATTCACATCCCCCAGTAAACAGCTTATATCGGCTTCCTGTTGTGATTTAACATCGAGTAACTGCTTAACCTGCCAACGCCGCTCTGCCGGTTTCAATCCTAAATGGGTCGCAATCACTTGCAGTTCATAGCCGGCAACATCAAAAGTAGCTTCGATGGCTCCTCGTGGCTCGAAACCGGCAACACTTAAATCAATATGTTTGAAGGACTTTAATGGTAACTTTGTTAACAGGGCATTTCCGTAGTGACGAGTTTCCCGAAACAATGTGGGTCCAGCAATGGCTTCATGGCCCGTCTGATAGGCCAGATACTCGAGTAGGTCCAGCTCATCAATCGAATGGTGTTCGACTTCCTGTAAAGCAACAATATCGGCATCGATTTCTTTTAAAACGGCAGCGATACGCGCAGGATCAAATTTTCCATCCGCCCCTATGCAGGCATGAATATTATAAGTAGCGATCTTGAGGGTATTTGGTCGTTTTATTTGGGTCACGTATCTGTCGAAATTCTGTTAAGCCATTTTTTGACACCGTACATCAAGCTACCAATCCCTAAAATCACCAATACAAAAATTATAATCTCGAAAGGTTCAGGGTGTTGGACGACTTGTATAAGTGAATTTGCAAAAACGGTTATGGCTAAAATACCCGGCAACATTCCCAGCAGAGTTCCCCAGATAAAATCTCTCAATTTGATATGAGATGCACCTGCTACCAAGTTTATCAGTGTAAAAGGAGCCACAGGAATAATCCGAACGGTAATAATGGCCATTACACCATGATTGGCCAAGCGTTTTGACAGTCGGTTTAATTTTGACCCAGCCATTTTGGACACACTTTTACGCCCCAGCCACTCACCAACGATATATCCCAATATCGCACTCAGCATTGACCCCAGAATAGCGTATATACTGCCCGGCCATGCACCAAAACTGATCGCAACGGCCACGACTAATAAGGTCAGCGGTATTGCAAATAAACCGGCAATAGCAAAACCTGTAATCACAATAAAAGGAGTAAAGGGACTGTCGTTGAGGGTCTCGATCATAAGTTGAAGATTTTCAGCCGTTAACCAGTCATTGAGTGGCGTCCACTTCCATAAAGCGGTCATTGCAATGACGGCTAATAAGACTAATGCCGTGATAATGATCTGTTTTTTAGGGGACTTCGGCTCATCAATAGGCACCAGCTTCCGGCTCATTTCAACGGAGTCTACCGGACGCTCAGGATCGATATAGTCAGCTGTCGGGGTTAATTCATCGATACTCTCATCAACTTCACAATTTAATCTTCTCAAGGTACGTGGAAACTGTTCCCGGGAATTAATCAGCGTAAGCAGCGAATCATGTTCTGCCAGCAATTCTTCCAATACATCAACCGCAATATCAAGATGTTCACTGAGCAGTCTATGACGTAAGGCCTTTATCGCATCAGACTGTTCTGCATTTTCTGCTTCAATTGCCAAATCACATTCACTATCAAGCCCCATCGAGCGATTACTTAAATTAGCTGACCCCACTCGCAAAAAAACATCATCAACAATCATCATCTTGCTGTGCAGACTGATATAACTATTACCTAATGCTTCATGATGCGGGTAACAAATCAACAGACGGTCATGTTTATCGGCTTCACAAAGCTTTCGGCAAATCCTGGAACGCAATACATCCATCGTGTGTTGTTCAAGCCAGCCACCGGTCATGCTGGGACAGATAATCACAACTTCCGGGCCACTCTCTTCCTTCAGTCGCTGGGCTAAAACCTCTGCCACTTTCCAGGATGTAAAATACTGATTTTCTATGTATATAAGGGTTTGGGCCGCCGCAATAGCATCAAGGTAGAGTAATTCCACTTCGGTAATTTCCCTGTTTCCCTTAAATTCCGGCAGGGTTCGGGCAATGGCAATGTTGACCTGTCGAAAATCAACCTTGATATCTTCAGGCCAAATATCATCCTGGTTTGCGGAGGGGGGAGCCAGCTGCTCACCCGTTGCTTTTTGCCATCGTTCCCGCGACAGTTCCGCCAGACTCTTTGCCGCTTCCCCATCGACAATCATCTGCATATCATGGAATGGAGGGTAGAGCTCATTATCAGGGTCAATACGACGTTTATCATCAGGTGCATGTTCACTGCTATCCCAGCGATGTTTACCTGGATCGATACCGCCGCAGAAAGCGATTTTATCGTCAATTACAACGACTTTTTGATGCTGTGAACCACCAAATGGGCACTCGCCATCAAGCTGATAATGTAAACGGGATTGCTTTTTCCAGCCGGGACGAAACAGGGGTAACCATTCGCGCTCAAGCGTATAGAGCATTGCCCAGTCCCAGTTGAGGATATAAATATTTAGCTCAGGCTTTTGCTCAAGAACGGCATTTATCAAATCTCCTAATTCAACAGGTAAATCCGTAGGGGTCTCACCTCTCACCAGTCTCAGTCGGCTATCAATATCCCAGGCAAGAATATAAACAGCAGATTGAGCTTGTGAAATGGCAGCATGCAAGGCGCTAAAGTAATTTTCACCATCCACCAGCACGGAGGCTCTATCAGCCTGAACATACCGCCAACAGTTTTCTTCGTGGCGGATAATTTTTTTATCATGCATATTCAGAATGAGCTCCCTGCAATAATCGATTATCAATCAAGCGTAGCATAGCAATGCTGGATTCAAATTTACTCAGGTTAACCACCAAGTGGTTATAAATACGATCTTATTCATCAATAATCTGCTAAAGATCAGAAATACTGCATGAGAAAAGTGATTAGCATGAATATTGGCAAGAAGCGGCCCACCAGATATATTCGCCACTCCCACCAATGTGAATTGGTCCCCAGAACCGAATGAATTTTAGTTGGGGGGATAAACCAGCAAAACAAGGCGGCGCCAATGATGCCAGACAGGATAATAATATTACCGCCGGCAATCCTGTCGACCATGTCGAGCACGGGCTCACCCGCTATCTGTAAATTCATTGGAGTAAAACTCAGAGCCGAGGCCGAGCCGATAATCAACATCACTAATGCTACCAGCATAACCGCTTTAACATTCGTGATGCCGAACTCTTCGGCAAAAGCGGAGACAACGACCTTTAATCCTGCCAGCGTTGAGGTAAATGCTGCAGCAAAAAACAAGACAAAAAAAACAATGCCAAAGAACCATCCCGCTGACATTTCTGCAAACACTTTAGGCATGGTGGCAAAAGCCAACTGGGTACCTTCTTCTGGAGACAATCCCTGACTGAACACAAATGGAAAGATCATCCAGGCAGCAAGCAAGGCAATTGATGTCTGAAAGACCGCAACGATAATACACGCTCTTGGAAGGTTAGTTTTTCGCGGAATATAGCTGCCGTAGGTGATTAAATAGCCTTGGCCAATTGCCAGCGTATAAAAAGCCTGGCCAAAAGCAAAAACCCATAGTTCGCCGCTGGTTATTTTATTCCAGTCAAACTGGAAGAAAAAATTAATGGTTTGTTCCCAGCCGGAAGTTTTACTGGCCATTACCACTAAAAAAATCATTACCGCCAGTAGCACCGGCATCAGAAATTTTGACAATCGCTCAATTGATTTTAGACCGTTAATCAGGACGATCGAGGCCAATCCAATAATGACCAGAAAATACCAAAAACTGTTATAGCCCTCGGTAAACTGATCAAATACCCTTAACTCTCCTCGGCTGGCATCAATAGCATAGCCCAGAGTCCAACCGGTAATGACGAGATAATAACTGGTAATAGCAATTGTAATGGTCACAACCAGCCAGCCGTAATAGCTTCCCAGACGATTCACCTGTCTGAAAGTTGCAACGGTATTGCCATGGGTAAGACGTCCGGCTGCCACTTCGAGCATCATGATTGGTAACACGACGATAAATAACGCCAGCAAATAAGCGATGACAAATACGCCACCACCATTTTCGCCCACGATATAAGGAAACCGCCATAGATTACCAAGCCCAACAGCTGCTGCTGCCATCGATGCTATAAAGGCCGGTTCAGAGCTCCATTGTTTTCTCGATTGAATGATAAAACTTTGGTCTGGCATAAAAATCTTCCGTTTCAAACATCCGAGTTGAACGGTTTAAAGTTAGTTGAACAAAAAAGAATTACTGCGGAATGACGCGATAGTAACCGCTTTTCCCACGTATTAATAATGCCGGGGTTCTGGCGGGTAACATTTCTTCAGCACTTTCGACTGCCTGAACAATAGCAACTTTGTTGCCCGCGGGTTTATCCAGAATGTATTCAACACCCAGCTGGGACTTAATCTTTTCATCAAAGAACTGGCCAGCCAATGCCCCGCCCACCAGCGCCACAATAGTAATGGCTACGCCTGCAGGATTATCCGCCTGGGTAATTCCGTAAGCAGAAGCTCCGGCAACTGTTGCACCAACCGCAGCGCCCCAACCTGGACGTTTATCACCGAGCCCTTCAATCCTGACCATACGAGATGAAATGATCCAGACATCTTCAACCGCCATGATCTCACCAATTTCATCTCGATAGTAATTACTCTGTGTACGTGATGCACAGGCAGTGATAACCGGTAATACCATTAATGTAATCAAGAGCCATCTGGTTAAATCTCGAGACATATTTCATCCTGATTATTGTTCAAACGCATTTGAATAGATTGTTACCCATAAAGAATAAGATAGTCATCATGATTGTACTTATTTTTACGAAGAGCATTATTCGCCATATTATTTAATGCATATCATGCCTTTTTTGCATAAGTCACGTCTTTATCATGGGTAAAGTTTTCTTCGTGATGTCGCAAAATTAGCTCTGGGAGAAATTTCGGCTATTGCTATGTATTGGCAATCAAATATTCAATAATGGCATGGTTGGTGGGGAAAGTAGCTTTGCTCAGTTATGTTGAAGTATGAATGGGGGTATTAACCAGGATATTAGCTGTTTGCCTACCAAAGGCTATTTGGTTAAACGTTATTGTCGTGAAACTCTCTCCACTCAGGCTGCAATTGATACGCCTGACACCAGTTCATAATATGTTGAGCTGGCATAGGTCGGGCAATCTGGTAACCCTGTGCATGATCACAGCCCATCGATAACAGCATCAAACCATGCTCGACAGTTTCGACGCCTTCGGCAATCACTTGTCTGTTAAAGGCTTTGGCCAGGCTAATCACACCATCTACGATATTGTAATCGCTGGCATCCTCTAACATATCCCGCACAAAGCTCTGGTCAATTTTTACTGAGTTAGCCGCCAAATGCCGCAGATGGGTTAGCGAGGAATAGCCGGTGCCAAAATCATCAAGTGCAATCAGAACCCCTACCCGCTCACGGCAATCATCAATAATACGACTAAGTGTGGTCACATCACCCAATGCACTGCTCTCAAGAATTTCTAACTGTAATGACGCTGGCCGTATATCGTGGTAGCGATTTAAAATCTGCTGTAAAGACTGAATAAAGTTTTTGGCATGTAAATGATTTGCTGCAATATTGACACTCACTACGATATCCAAACCACCCTGCTGCCAGTACTGTAATTGCTGCAAAGCTGAATCAATAACCCACAGTCCCAGCTCAAACTCGAGCTCAGAGCCTTCCATATCCGTTAAAAAATCGCCTGGAAACAACAATCCACGCTGCGGGTGCTGCCAGCGAATCAAAGCCTCTACTGCAATTATTTCTCCAGTTCGCATATTTATTTCTGGTTGATAATGCAGAACAAATTCATCGTTTAACAACGCCTCACGTAACCGCTGTACAACATGATGCTTTTGAATAACCTGCTGGTTTAGTTCCGGGTTGAATAATCTGGACTTATTGCGCCCAGTCATCTTTGCTTGATACATCGCCTGGTCGGCATGACGCAGCAAGGTATCCAAATCCACATTATCCATTGGATACAGGGCGACGCCACTGGAGGCACTGATGGTAATGCGCCTGTTATCTATCCAATAAGGTTCTGCAAGAGTCTGATGCAATCTGATGAGTAGCTGCTCACATTGCTCATAGGAATTGATATCACGAAATAAAATAGCAAATTCGTCACCACCAAAGCGGGAAATAGTATCTTCCTCCCTGACGCTGGCACGTAGCCGATCAGCCACTTCAATCAGTAATAAATCGCCCACATTGTGGCCATAGGTATCATTGACCGGTTTGAAATCATCCAAATCCAGAAAACAGATCCCTAACCAAGTACCTAAACGCTGACTGTGAGCCACAGCCTGACTGAATCTGTCAGCAAATAATACCCGGTTTGGCAAGTGAGTCAGCACATCGTAATGTGCCATTAGCTCGAGCTTTTCCTGCTGCGTTTTTGATTGGGTAATATCGGAAAACAAGCCTGCGTAATATTGCTTGAAGCCTTGAGGATTGGTCATCGCCGTGATGGTCAGTTGCAATGCATACAAATGTCCATCTTTATGCCGATTCCAGATTTCACCTTGCCAATGTCCGTGATTTTCCAGCTTTCGCCACATTTCCTCAAAGAAAACATCATCATGTTTGCCTGATTTCATTATGGCGGGTGTATTTTGCAACGCATCCTGAGCGGTGAAGCCGGTAATTTCAGTAAAAGCCGGGTTAACTTCCAAAATTCGCCCCTGGATATCGGTTACTACAATTCCCTCATGTGCCTGACTGAAAATCTGCTCTGAAAAGTGAATTTTCTGTTCTGCCAGCTTACGACTGGTTAAGTCATAAACCACCAGTAATAACTCTCTGTTCACAGCCGCATCCAGCGGTGAAACTGAAAGCATCACATCGCGCGGCGTACCATCTTTACAGTGAACTTTGATCTCAACAGAGTGCTCGGGTAACGCCTTGGCATCAATGGTCGAATCACACCAGGCATTTATTTTTCTCAAATATTCCTGATTGATATCGGTTTTATTCCACCAGATAGCAAGACTAGGCAGATCGGCAGTGCTGTAGCCATAGAGTTCGGTAAAAGCAGGGTTAATAAAACTTACTTTCCGATCCCTTGCCACCATAATATAGGGGATGGGAGATGAGTCTATTACCTGACGAAACTTCAGATTGGCCAGAGAAGCTGTAAACATGAAGCGTACAAAAGCGGTCAATAAAGCAAAAATCCCCAATGCAACCACAAAAACCAGAATTCTGGATTGCCATACATCATTGTTAATGGTTTTCCAGCCCCCTTCAGGTTGTCCTGTCAGCAGCCAATAGCCGTCCGGTAAGGCCAGCGGCATGGTTAAGACCGGGTCTTTAAACAGGGAAGCGTCACCAAAAAATACTTCGCCAGCGGAACCAAGACCATCCTTCCCCCGAATGGCTATATCAATTGGTAACGTCTCATCCTTAAGGCCTGAGGCCTCAAAAAAGGCCTCAACGTCAATAACGGCTGAAATAATGCCCCAAAAATATTCATCTCCTTTCTCATCGTTAAGATAGACCGGAATACGAGTAATCAATCCGATCCCACCCTGTTTAAGCTCAAGAGGACCAGCCAGTACCAGTTTTCGATTTAATCTCGCACGTTCAGCCGCATCTTTTTGTGTGGGCTCCTGAAGGTAATTCAGACCAATAGCCTGTTCATTTCCTGCTATCGGGTACATATAACGAATAACCATTTCGGGGGCAGCAGCAATATTTCGCAGTTGCGTGTGTTCACCAATCAAATGCTGCATGGCAATTGCAAATTGCTGCTGGGTTAAGTCAGGATTTACGGCAAATAAGCCTGGCAGGCCACGTACGATCTGAATATGGTTCTGTAAATTTGTAACCAGATTGTTATGCAAAATACTCAGGTGCTGCTGAGTTTCCGCCAGCAAAGCATTTTTATGCCGATCCTGAATAACATAATCAAGATAAGTTGCGGCAACCAGAATCAGCAATGCGATTATGGCAATCATGCTGTTGAAAACCGGTTTAGTTGCGATAAAAGGACGCATTTGCGATCCGTGAAATAGCCAATACATACAATATATTACAGCTGGAACAATGTGATAAAAAAATGATTGCCGAACGATGTGTTACAGGTCACAACCTGTTCTAACCAACAGGATTACTATTAGGCCACTTATTGCTACGGCAAAATCTTGATTTATCATACAGTTACGGTAACAATGAAACCTCGAATAAATACTGTCCTAATTCCATCAGCCAATTATGAAGATCTGAATGAATTGGTGAACGGACAAATGACAAATCAAAAACGAACGCCGGGTACTTCGAATCGCATGGTAAAACGTAAAGCTATTCCTGCTTATATCGCTATCTTTGCTGATTTGATGACATTATTGTTATGTTTCTTTGTGTTACTTTTATCCATGTCAGAGCTGGATGTTGTCCGGTTAAAAATGGTTGCCCAATCCATGCACAACGCTTTTGGCGTTGAGCAGCCCGAAGAACCCGACCCCATCCCAAAAGGCACTTCAATCATAAGGCAAACCTTTTCTCCAAATCCTTCTGATATGACGGTCATTCAGGAGGTCCGACAGGATGCTGATCCTAATAACCCTATTCTTGAAACCTCTGATCTCAATTTATACATGCAAGCCAAGCAACAACGGCAACTGAGGGAAATCAAAGAAGCCTTAAAAGAACAAATTGATGAAGGACTGCTACAGGTTGAAACGAGAGAGGACCGGGTGGTCATCACCATTGATGAGCAAGCCTCCTTTCCTTCCGGTCTGGCCTCGATAAAACCGGCCTTTGTTCCTGTTCTGAAGACTATTGCAGATGCCCTGGCAAATATTGAGGATCCACTGGTCGTTTCAGGGCATACTGATGATCGTCCATTGAGTACATCACAATATCGTTCCAACTGGGAGTTATCCGGTTCACGTGCCACTTCCGTGGTGCATGAACTGCTTCGCTATCCAGAATATCAAGCCGAACGTTTTCGTGTTGAGGGCTATGCAGATACACGTCCAATCACAGAAAATGACACTGAATCAGGTCGAGCACGCAACCGAAGGGTAGAAATAGCTGTCCTCACTCAGTAAGGGCTGTGATGCCTTGATTATTTATGGTACAACCAAGCAACGACGCAATGTTTGCTCCGCCATCCCAGAGGACCTAGGAACACTCCATGAAAACATCTGATCTACTGGTTAAAGCGTTAGAAAACGAAGGGGTCGAATATATTTTTGGTATCCCTGGCGAAGAAAATCTCGATTTCCTTGATTCACTACAACATTCCTCCATCAAACTGATTATTACCCGCCATGAGCAAGGCGCAGGATTTATGGCGGCTAATTATGGACGTTTAACCGGCAAACCCGGTGTATGTCTGTCAACTCTGGGGCCTGGCGCGACCAATCTCATCACCCCCGCTGCTTATGCCCAATTGGGTGGCATGCCGATGTTGATCATTACTGGCCAAAAACCGATAAAGGCCAGTAAACAGGCACTCTTTCAAATTGTCGATATCGTTAACATGATGCGGCCTATCACCAAGTTCACCAAGCAGGTGGTGCATGGTAATACGATTGGTGCTGTGGTTCGGGAGGCCTGCCGTCTGGCGGTTCAGGAACGTCCCGGCGCCGTGCATATCGAATTACCGGAAGATATTGCTGCTGAAGAAGTTCAGGACAGAATTTATGTAGTCGAAAATATCCGCCGTCCGGATGCTGATAACACGGCAATAAAAGATGCGCTGGAAATGATTCGCAAGGCCAATATGCCACTGTTATTGATTGGTGCCGGGGCAAACCGGAAACGTGCCAGCAAAGCGTTAACCCGTTTTGTCGAAAAAACCGGGATTCCGTTTTTTAATACGCAGCTCGGTAAAGGCGTTATTGATGAGCGTCATGATAGTTATCTCGGTACAGCGGCATTATCCGAATCCGATTATCTGCACTGCGCCATCGAACGGGCAGATTTAATCATCAATGTCGGCCACGATGTTGTAGAAAAGCCTCCTTTCTTTATGAAAGATGGTGGGGCACCAGTTATTCATATCAATTTCCAGCCGGCTGAAGTCGATCCGGTGTATTTTCCACAACTGGATGTCATCGGCGATCTTGCCACGTCAATTAATCGCTTATCAGATGCCCTGTCACCACAGTCAAACTGGGATTTTTCCTATTTCTATCGTGTTAAACAGGAAGTTCAGCAACGCCTGGGGCTTTACAGTGATGATGATCGTTTTCCAATTTTACCGCAAAGCGCAGTCACCACCATTCGTGCAGCGCTGGGTGAAAAAGATATCCTGGCGCTGGACAATGGGCTTTACAAGATCTGGTTTGCCCGGAATTATCAATGTTATGAAAACAACACACTGCTACTGGATAACGCGCTGGCAACAATGGGGGCCGGCTTACCGACAGCAATGTTGGCCAAACTGATAAACCCCGATCGTAAAGTAGTTGCGGTCTGTGGTGATGGCGGGTTTATGATGAATTCGCAGGAAATGGAAACCGCGGTTCGACTGAAACTGGATCTGGTGGTGATTATTCTTAATGATAACGCCTACGGCATGATCAAATGGAAACAGCAGGGAATGGGATTTAAAGACTTCGGTCTGAATTTCGATAACCCTGACTTTGTGAAATATGCTGACAGCTATGGTGCCATCGGACATCGACCATCCAGCTATATTGAGTTCGATAAAATGCTGCGCGAATCACTCAATAGCCCCGGCGTACATTTGATTGATGTTGCCATTGATTATTCTCTCAACCACTCAATACTTAATGAAGGGTTGAAACAAAAAATCTGCATTCTATAAGGAAGCTTTATGTCTAGCGCACCTCACTTCGCCCTGAACCTACCCGGCGTAGCAGCCAAACAACGGGCACAGATTGATGTGACCAATCCATATAATGATCAGCTGATCGCTACCGCTGATGTGGCAGATAGCAACGCCGTCGAAACCGCCCTGCAAACTGCACATAGTTTATTTACCGATAGAAGCAAATGGCTTTCTGTTCCACAGCGTTTGGCGATTTTGGAAAAATCGCTTGAATTAATGCAGCAGCAATCTGATGAGCTGGCCAAAGGCGCTGCTGAAGAGGGCGGCAAGCCGTTAATTGATTCCAAAGTCGAAATGGTGCGTTGTATTGATAGTATTCGGCATTGTATGGACACCTTGCGTCATCAAACGTCGCATCCGGTTCCGATGGGTGTTAATCCTGCTTCACAGCATCGCTTAACCATGCTGCACAAAGAGCCAATTGGTGTGGTGGTTGCCATCAGTGCCTTTAATCACCCGTTAAATCTGATTGCTCATCAGGTGGGACCGGCAATTGCTGCGGGATGTCCGGTAATTGTCAAACCGGCTGAAAACACTCCGTTATCCTGTTTCCGTCTAGTCAAAATCTTCCATCAGGCTGGTTTACCCGCTGAATGGTGCCAGGCTTTACTGACCGAAAATCATCAGGTTGCTGAGCAACTCGCCACCGATCACCGGGTCGCTTTTTTAACGTTTATCGGCAGTGCCAAAGTAGGCTGGTATTTACGTTCCAAACTGGCGGCTGGAACCCGCTGTGCATTGGAACATGGTGGCGTAGCACCGGTAATCGTCGATGAAAAAGCCGATATTGATGCAGCCATTCCTGGTTTGGCCAAAGGCAGCTTTTACCATGCCGGTCAGGTGTGTGTGTCAGTTCAGCGTATTTTTGCTCATCATTCGATTGCACGTGAGCTGGCTGACAAACTGGCAGTGGCAGGCAATAAAATGCAGATTGGCGACCCATTATCTGATCAAACGGAAATCGGTCCTTTAATTCGTAACAGTGAAGTGACCAGGGTAAATGACTGGGTACAGGAAGCAGTAAGCCAGGGCGCAAAATTATTATCCGGCGGTGAAGCTATGGCAAATAACTGTTATGCCACGACTGTATTATTTGATCCGCCAGCAGATGCCAAAGTCTCCAAAAGCGAAATTTTCGGGCCGGTGGTCTGTGTCTATCCTTATCAGAATGTGGATCAAGCGATTGCTGAGGCCAATAGTCTGGATTTTGCCTTTCAGGCGTCTGTTTATAGCCAGAATATTGATAATGCCATGTATGTTGCAGAAAGACTGGATGCTTCTGCTGTGATGATTAATGAACATACTGCATTTCGGGTTGACTGGATGCCATTTGCCGGCCTGAAACATTCAGGGCATGGCACCGGTGGCATTGCCTACAGCATGGAAGATATGCAGATAGACAAAATGATAGTGCTCACCTCTAAAAGTATCCCTTAGGTGTGAATCCCATATTGCAGACAAAAAGAGACCGCCCGAGGGCGGTCTTAAAATTTGAGAGAGAAAAAAGTACTTGCTACTGCGTCATTGCCCGTAACATCCAGGCAGTTTTTTCATGAATTCGCATACGGTCAGATGCTAATGCCGACGAAGATTCGTCATCTGCTGCTTCTGCCAATTTCAATACTTCACGGCAGGTTTTCACCACTAATTCGTGGTTATGCGTCAGAATTTCGGTCATTTCCATCGCATCTGGTACACCGTCTTTTTCCTTGATGGAGCTTAATTCAGCAAACGCTTTATAAGTACCTGGAGCTGAGACACCCAGTGTTCTGATTCGTTCCGCAATATCATCGACGGCTGTAGCCAACTCGACGTAGTGTTCTTCAAACATCAAGTGCAGGTCACGAAAGCGTGGACCCGTGACATTCCAATGGAAATTATGGGTTTGCAAATACAGGGTGTAAGTGTCTGCCAATAATTTTTTCAAACCTTCGGCGACCTTTTCTCTGTCTTTCTTATTAATACCAATATCAATCGAACTCATAAATTTACCTCCTGATAAAATTCGAAGTCTGCCGTGATATCACGGCGACCATGATCCATATTTGTTTAGTTCACATCGTTCAGCGAAATACCAATCGCATCCGCCACACCTTTACCGTAGGCAGGATCTGCTTTCAGACAATTGCGAATATGACGTTTCTTAACTTCGTCATCAGCACCATCAATTGCCCGAGCAGTATTTTCAAACAGCACTTGCTGTTTCTCTGGCGTCATCAAACGGAACAAGTTACCGGGTTGTGAATAGTAGTCATCATCATCTTCCCTAAAGTTCCAATGATCTGCAGCACCATTGATGGCTAATGGTGGTTCACTGAAATCAGGTTGTTCCTGCCATTCTCCATAGCTATTAGGTTCATAGCCTTTAGTACTTCCGTAATTGCCATCAACTCGCATTGCCCCATCGCGATGATAACTGTGATAAGGACATCTAGGCGTATTCACCGGTATCTGATGATGATTAACCCCTAACCTATATCTATGGGCGTCACCATAAGAAAACAACCGTCCATGCAACATTTTATCTGGCGAAAAGCTAATTCCAGGCACAACGTTAGCCGGTGTAAACGCTGATTGCTCTACGTCTGCATGGTAGTTTTCTGGATTACGATTAAGCTCCATTACACCAACATCGATCAGCGGATAATCTTTATGGGGCCAGACTTTCGTTAGATCAAACGGATGAACGTGATAGGTATCCGCATCTTTTTCAGGCATGACCTGCACTTTCAATTCCCAGCGAGGATAATCAGCGCGATCAATTGCTTCAAATAAATCCTTTTGATGACTTTCACGATCTTCGCCGACGACTCTGGCCGCCTCTTCATCGGTCAGGTTTTCAATACCCTGCATGCATTTGAAATGAAATTTCACCCAAAAGCGCTCGTTATTGGCATTGATAAAGCTATAGGTATGACTGCCAAAGCCATGCATATGCCGGTAACTTTTCGGCAGACCGCGATCACTCATCACAATCGTGACCTGATGTAACGCTTCTGGTAATAAAGTCCAGAAATCCCAGTTGTTCTGCGCGCTACGCATATTGGTCTTGGGATCCCGTTTCACGGCATGATTCAAATCCGGAAACTTCAACGGATCACGCAAGAAAAACACCGGTGTGTTATTACCGACCATGTCCCAGTTACCTTCTTCGGTATAGAACTTAACGGCAAAGCCACGAATATCACGCTCTGCGTCTGCCGCCCCTCTTTCACCGGCAACAGTGGAGAAACGGGCAAATAATTCCGTTTGTTTTCCCACTTCAGCAAAAATTTTAGCACGAGTGTATTGGGTTATATCGTTGGTCACTGTAAACGTGCCAAAAGCACCCGAACCTTTAGCGTGCATCCGTCGTTCTGGAATCACCTCACGATCAAAGTGAGCCATTTTTTCCAGAAACCAGACATCCTGCATCAATAACGGGCCACGAGGGCCAGCTGTCATGCTGTTCTGGTTATCTACAACCGGTGCACCACCAATTGTGGTAAGTTTTTGTTTATCTGCCATGTTCGCCTCCTTGAGGGCATTAAATAAAACTCATCTTTGTGAGTTTTTAATGACTATAGGCGAAACAGATGAATCGGTAAAACAACTAATATCAATAACATTAATCGCTTTTATCAATAAACAAAATTTTTCGATATCACTTATCTTAAAGATCGGTACTCGCCTTCACGGCCCTGTTTACTTAATACGAGCTGCCACAGCTGGCCTTGTTTGGAGCGAAAGAAACCGGCACAGCTATGCAAATAATACTTCCACATACGGTAAAACCTTTCATCATAATGGGTGGATAAATCGGGCCAGGCTTTATCGAAGTTTTCCCACCACGCCATCAGTGTTTTGTCATAATCAGTGCCGAAGTTGTGCCAGTCCTCAATGACAAAACGGCTATTAAGGACTGATGCCAGTTCTGCTGCTGAAGGTAATTTGCCATTGCGAAAGATGTATTTATCAATCCATGGATCCACTTTAAGTGACGTAGCGTGAATGCCGATGGTGTGCAGTAGGAACAGTCCTTCGGGTTTGAGCAGTTTCATTGCACTGTCAAAATAGATCGGATAATTCTTGGGCCCAACATGTTCGAACATACCGATAGACACAATTTTGTCGAATTGCCCTTCTAAATCCCGATAATCCATCAATTCAATCGTCACTGGTAAACCGGCACAACGCTCCTGGGCGAGGGTTTGTTGCTCTTTTGAGATCGTAATGCCATGAACTTCTACGCCATAATTCTCTGCAGCATATTGAGCAAAACTGCCCCAGCCACAGCCAATTTCAAGCACCCGTTCACCGGGTTGAAGCATAAGTTTTCTGCAAATCAAATCCAACTTATGCGTTTGGGCCTGGGCCAGATTATCCGCCTCTGCCCAGTACCCACAGGAATAGCTCATTGTGGGGTCGAGCATCGCCTGAAAAATATCATTACCGGTGTCGTAATGTTTTTTGCCTACTTCATAAGCCCGTTTGCTGGTTTGGCGATTGAACAGGTTCTGGCGAAAGATTTCAAAATACAGTCTGAATTTGGCGACACTGCCCAGATGTTTTTCGATATCAACTTTAAGTAAGCGGTGAAACAGCTCATCCAGTTCATGGCTCTCCCACATGTTATCCATATAGCTTTCGCCAAACCCGAGAGAACCCTGCGTTAAAATCCGCCGATAAACTCTTGAATCAAACACCTGAATGTCCCAAGGCTGATCGCCATTGAAACTGACACCGGCGAGATCAGCTGCCTCTTTTAAAATAGCAGGTGGGGAAACCGTTTGCGTTTGACTTTGTCGTTCCTCACTCAACTTTACGTGAGGCACTTTTGAAGTGGATTCAGTCATAGACGGTATTTCTCCTCTATTCTTTCGGGTTTATAGCCCTACCATAGCTGAAAAATAAAATGATTTGTATAAGGTAATTACTGATTTTTCAGCTTGGTTGTTTGCTCTGATAATTAAGTTAAAAGTTTTAATGAATTACAGAAACCATTCACCTCTGTTCATTTAAAGTCCACAATGAAAGTGCCGATAATAATAAAAGTACAAAAACGGCAGTTCGCATTAAGTGTTGAACAAAAATAAAAAAATCGGGCCACAGAGGGCAAGATCATGAAAAAAAACCTACCTATAACCAATAACGAGGTGGCCTTTCCTGAAGGTGAAGAAATAATATCAACCACCAGCTTAAAAGGGATTATTACCAGTTTTAACGACACCTTTCAGAAAATCAGCGGTTTTGAATCCGATGAATTATTAAATAAAAATCATAATGTTATTCGACATCCAGAAATGCCTCCGGCAGCGTTTGATGATTTATGGAAAGCAATGAAATCCAATCATCACTGGATGGGTATTATCAAAAATCGTACTAAGAATGGCGATCATTACTGGGTGGATGGCTATGTAAGCCCAATGATCGATAATGGAGAAGTTACTGGATATGAATCGGTTCGCACCAAACCGAGTCGAGAACGTGTTGCCAGAGCTGAAAGAGTTTACCAACGAGTCAATAATGGCGGTTCAGCTCGGGATGGCAGCTTCCTGGCAAGGATGGACCTGAAAACACGTTTTATGCTCGCGCATACCCTGGCCTTGTTGAGCGCTATTGTTGTAGCAGGTTTATTATTGAGCACCACCCCTGTTTATGCCATGACCGCCGCTTTAATCATTGCCTTATCGGTATTTTTTATATTGTCCATCTGGGCTTTTTCACCTTTAAAACAAGCTGCAGAAAAAGCGCGACAGGAAATTGATAATCCACTGATGGCATTGATCTATACCGGTCGTTCAGATGAGATTGGCCAAATCCAGTTGCCAACCGAATTCTTACGTGGCCGGCTTGGAACGACTTTGGGCCGGATCCGGGATTCTGCATCCAGTATCGAACATGAAGCGGATGAAAGCGCCCGTTCAGTGACTGATATTCAAACAGCTATTCGCCAGCAATCCATGCGTATGGAAGAAGTCGCCACTGCAATGACTGAAATGACAGCCAGTATTCAGGAAGTAGCTAATAATGCCGCCTATGCTGCCACCAAGGCTCGCGAAACAGATGAACTCTCGAAAAATGGCGTAAGCAGTGCCTCTAAGGCGGTGAACTCGTTAAGCGATCTGAGCACTGCCATTGGGAATATTTCTTCCGTGGTTGCTCAGCTGGATAAAGACACTCGTAATATCGGTCAGATCATTGAGGTCATTACCAGCATTGCTGATCAAACCAATTTGCTGGCATTGAATGCCGCCATCGAAGCAGCACGTGCAGGAGAACATGGGCGTGGTTTTGCTGTCGTTGCTGAAGAGGTCCGCTCACTGGCCAGCAAAACGCAGCTTTCTACCCAGCAAATTCAGGATTTAATCGGCAAGCTTAATGGCGCGGTCAAACAAGCTGTTGTGGTAATGGAACAAAGCCAGCAAACCAGTGAAACCAGTGAGCTGCATGTTAAATCCTCGATTCAGGCGCTGGAAACTATCGCTAATGAAGTCAGCAATATCAATGAATTGAATACGCAAATAGCCACTGCTGTTGAAGAACAAAGCAGTGTCAGTGAGGATATAAACCGAAATATTGTGCAGGTGAATGAAAGTGCAGCTCAGGTAACACACGGTGCTGAAATAGCAGATAACGCTGCCAATGGTCTTTCAACTCAATCACATCATATGAGCGATATGATTAAACGATTCCAACAGGGGTAAGTTAATTTCTGCAGAAACAGTTAAGCTTAAATTAAGGCTGATTCGATACCATCCAAGTTAACCACAAGGGCTTTTTTGGGAAAATTATGCAACGTTCAATTTCATCGGCATTTCATTTAATAGGCTTGGCGCTTGTTTCAGGGCTGCTCCCCAGCCCTGTGCTGGCTGATGATGTCAGTCATTCTGAAGCACGAATGCTGCGTGAGTCCGGAAAGATTCTGCCATTAGAAAGCATTCTTGAAACCGCCAATAACTATCGTAAAGGCGAAGTTATTGATACAGAGCTTGAGCGGGATGACAGTTTGCTGGTCTACGAAATTGAAATACTGGATGATCAAGGACGGGTTTGGGAACTTGAATTTGACGCAACAAATGGCGACTTGCTCGAACTCGAACTGGACGATTAAACATGCGGATATTGCTGGTTGAAGATGATGTGCTGATGGGGCCAACGCTACAGAATGCATTATCACAAGCAGGTTATGCCGTTGATTTGTCTGTCGATGGCATTGATGCTGAAGCCCTGGGCGATATTGAGCCCTATGATCTGATTGTTCTGGATCTGGGTTTACCGAAACGTTCCGGGATGGAAGTTTTGCAAAACTGGCGTCATCGCAACAATCATGTGCCCGTGGTTATCCTGACAGCAAGAGGCAGCTGGGAAGAAAAGGTGCAGGGCTTTAAAGCCGGCGCTGATGATTACGTTGCTAAGCCGTTTCAAACAGAAGAACTATTGGCTCGAATCAGTGCGGTGCTGAAACGTAGTTCAGGTACCAGTGGAGGACCATTACAGGTCGCCGGATTACTGCTTGATGAAGATGCCCAGTCCGTTAAATTAAAAGATGGCCGTTTTTTTAACTTAACTGGGACGGAATTCCGACTGTTACGCTATTTTATGTTGCATCCAGGCCAGGTTATTTCGAAAAGCCGACTGACGGAACATGTCTATGAATATGACAGTGATAGAGACAGCAATGTTATTGAAGTGTATGTCAACCGACTACGCCAGAAGGTAGGCACAGATTTGATTCAAACCCGTCGTGGGCAAGGCTATATTTTCGGATCGGCATGAGCTCACTAAAACGCCGACTGTCGATTGGTCTGACGTTTACTCTCAGCCTGTTAATTTTGCTGCAATGGGCACTTATAACGCTGGTCATTGAACGTGTTACCGAAACACAACTCCTGGAACGGTTGGAAAGCGAGACTGAAGGGCTGCTGGCTAGCGTCGAAATTAATCCTGACGGTTCCTTCGACCTAAGCTCGCTTCGTCTCAGCAGTTTGTATCAACGACCTTTTTCTGGTCATTACTATGTAGTGTGTACTGAAAAAATCTGTAAACAGTCGCGATCTTTATGGGATGAATCATTAACCATCGAACAACTTGCCAGTGGACAGAAACGCCAAACATTAATCGATGGACCGAATGAGGAAAGACTGTTCAGCCTGCAACGTGGCTATTTCAAGCAAGGACAAAGCCTGACCATTATGGTGGGGCAAAATATCAGTGAACTGAATGAAGATATATCGCATTTTCAGATGCTGTATTCACTGGTATCAGGTATTGGTCTGATTGTTCTGCTGATAATTCAGTGGTTGATCGTTGGCAAAGCATTACAACCTTTACAACGCCTCCAGCAACAACTCTCAAGATTACGCAGAGGTGAAACGGAAAAAATTGAAACTCAGGGGCCTGAAGAGATTCAGCCCATGATACAAGAGCTTAACCGTTTATTGGTGACCATGACTCGCAAAACCCAACGCTCACGTGCTGCATTAGGTAATCTGGCACATGCTCTAAAAACACGTCTTACGCTATTGAATCAAACCGCTGAAAGTAGCGAACTGAAAACGCTTCCGAATATGCAAAAAGCATTACATCAGGTCAGCCGGGATATGGGACAAACCATCGAAAGAGAATTAAAACGTGCCCGTTTACTAGGTTCGCCGATGCCGGGTCAAAAAGTCGATCTGGAACATGAGATTGCTGAGCTGAGCCGGACCTTACAGTTACTTTATCGAGATAAATCACCCGTTATCGACTGGGAAATTGAACCTGATTTACAGTTTTTTGGTGATCGGGAAGATTTGCTAGAGATGCTGGGTAATCTGCTGGAAAATGCCTGTAAATGGTGTCGTAAACGCGTCAATATTACTGTTTATCAAAACCATTATTGTTATTTTGTGGTTGAAGATGATGGTCAGGGCTGTGATGAAAGTAAATTGTCACAACTACCACAACGAGGCTTCAGAGCTGATGAGTCGGTACCTGGGAGTGGGCTTGGGCTGGCCATTGTGTCTGACATAGTAGAAAGTTATAGCGGCGAAATGTTGTTCAGTCGTTCTGCGATGGGCGGATTGAAAGTGGAAGTCCGACTGCCATTAATTGTATAAGGAACCCGCCTCGGCGGATTCCCTAGGA
>TARA_R100000049_G_C1957822_1_pt1 | contig 72184 bp, 66 predicted proteins | sample TARA_R100000049 | Tara Oceans TARA_R100000049 (sample SAMEA2619992) | marine metagenome | biome: marine biome (ENVO:00000447); feature: mesopelagic zone (ENVO:00000213) & marine oxygen minimum zone (ENVO:01000065); material: "saline water (ENVO:00002010), including plankton... | reverse complement strand
GTGGGTCGCGCAATCGAACTGGGTGCGTGCTGCTCTTGCCCGCCCGTTTGCCGACGATCCGGGTGGTGACATGCTGTATTCGACCGGCTCAAGCCACCTGCTGTCGGCCATCCTGACACGCCAAACCGGAAAATCGACGCTGGAACTGGCGCGTGAATGGCTGGGGCCATTGGACGGTTTTGCTATTACCGCTTGGGATCGCGACCCTCAGGGTATTTACTTTGGTGGGAATCAGATGGCGATGAGCACCAGATCGCTTCTGGCTTTTGGCGAACTTTACCGGAATGGCGGGCGTACCGCGGATGGCAGACAGATCATCACGCAAAGCTGGATCGATCAAAGCTGGCAGCATCGGACAAATTCACGCTTTACCGGCGATGAATACGGTTATGGTTGGTTTATGCGCGATCTTGCCGGGCAGGATGTGGTCTATGCGTGGGGATATGGTGGGCAGATGCTTTACATCGTTCCTAGCCTTGAATTAACCGTGGCGATGACATCGGACGAAACAAAACCCTCGGCCCGAACCGGATACCGCGATCAGCTGCATGGCTTAATGGCCGATATCATCGACAGGATAGAAGCAGATGCAGGCTGATCGGGGTGAGCGGACTTTTTATTGAGCCGCAATCCGTTCTGAAAGGTATTCGGCGGTGTGGCTATTGCCGGTGATCGGTCCGCGCAAAACAACATGCGGATGACCAAGCGAATTGCGTTCGACATGCCCATCAACCTGGTACACATCACGCAAAAGATCACGATCAATCACATTGGCGCATTCGCCAAATGCCACCATGCGGCCATCGCGAATCGCCATGGCGTGATCGCAATATTGCAGCGCATGGTTAAGGTCGTGGATCGCGATCAGGATGATTATTTTCTGGCGCTTGGCGATATCGCGCATGAAAGACAGGACCTCCATCTGACGATGCAGATCAAGGGCTGAGGTCGGCTCGTCCATCAGCAGGATTTCGGGTTCACGCACCAGCGTCTGGGCAATGGCAACCAGTTGGCGTTGACCACCACTAAGTTCGCCCAGATTGCGGGCGGCCAGATCAGAAATCCTAAGGGCGGCCAGAATATCGTCAATCCGGGCCAGTTCATCGGTCTGAACGCGCAATGACGATCCCTGTTTGGCGGCAAGGATAACCGACTCGTAAACAGAAAGAACCGCGTTTGATCCGGTGTCCTGCGGCATGTAGCAAATCGTGTTGCGGCTATAATTCGCCGTTTCGACATGCACTTTTCCGCCACCCTTGGCAAGACCGGCGACCCGTTTGAACAGGCTTGATTTGCCCGCTGCATTCGGGCCGATGACGGCAATTACGTCGCCCCCCATCAGAACCGGCGTACTAACACCGGAAACCACCTCGGCGCGGCCATAACGGGTGCCAATGTCTTCAAGACGAAGTGTTGTTACCATGATTTCCTCCGGCTTGCGAAAATCAGCGAGAAGAAGAACGGTACGCCGACAAGCGCGGTAATTACCCCAATGGGCAGGATTGCGCCGGGGACCAGAAGTTTTGACAGAACCGACGTCGCCGACAGGATCAACGCCCCGCACAGGACGGATGCCGGCAGGAAGAAACGCTGATCCTCGCCCACCAGCATGCGGGCGATATGCGGCCCGACCAGACCGATGAACCCGATGGTCCCGACAAAGGAAACCGGGATTGCCGCCAGCATACTGACCAGCAACATCGTCTTCAGGCGCAACGACTGGACATTTACCCCGAAACTTTCCGCTTTGGCATCTCCCAGCCGAAGGGCGGTGAGTGCCCAGGCCTGGCGGGTAAACAGCGGAAGGGCGATGGCAACCGCTATGGCCGTGATGGCAACCTTGGACCAGGTTGCCTTGACCAGACTGCCCATGGTCCAGAATACGACCGCGGCCAATGCCTGTTCGCTGGCGAGATATTGCAGCAACGCCAGAAGCGCGTTGAAGGTAAAGACCAGCGCGATCCCCAAAAGGACGATGGTTTCAACCGTGACACCGCGCATCCGGCTGAAGAAATGAATGATCAACGCGGTCGCCATCGCCATGAGAAAGGCATTGATCGGAATAATGAATTCGACAAAAGCCGGCAGGATCGCGACCCCGAGAACCAGTGCCAAGGCTGCACCGAAACCGGCCGCAGCCGAGATACCCAGCGTAAACGGGCTGGCGAGCGGGTTGGCCAGGATGGTTTGCATTTGCGCGCCCGCGGTCGAAAGGGCCGCACCCACGGTCAGCGCCATCAGGGCGACCGGCATGCGAATTTCCCAGATCACGACGCGCAACTGATCGCTGGCATCCGACGGGTTCAGCAGTGCGAAAATCACATCAGCCAGCGGATAATTGGCCGGGCCGGTTGCCAGATCAACAGCAAATGACAGGAACAGCGTAATTGTCATGCCGCTCAGGATCAGGATACGACGCAGGGAACGCGCCTTGTAATGCGCGCTCCCTGCCATAACGGTGGTTTGATCGGAGATCATGGAAATCAGTTCTGATCGCTGATGGAAATGAAGTAACCCGGCTGATAATCGATCGGTAGAAATCTTTCATGCAGTTCGCGGAATGATGACTCCGGTTCGATATCGGCAAACAAATCCGGGTGGAACCATTTTGCCATTTGTTCGATCACCACGAACTGATAGGGGCTGTTATAGAATTGATGCCAAACGATGTGGATATTGTTGTTTTTGGTCGCCTTGATATCCCGGAATGCCGGGCGTTCTGTCAGGCCAATCAATTTGCGTTTGGCTTCTTTCATGTCAGCTCCGGGACCAACAGGAACCCAGCCCATGCCGGGTGCATATGCTTCCCAGTCACCGCCAGTACCGACAAATTGGTCGGGGTTGCTGGCAACAACCTGTTCCGGGTTAATTGTGCCGAAAGTGCCCGGAATGATATCGGCTGCAATGTTTTTGCCACCGGCAAGTTCAACCATTTTACCGAAATTCTCATTACCAAACGACATGCAGCATTCGTCGGAATAACCGGCAGCACGTTCGATGAAGACGTCGGGTATTTTGGGGTTGGCCTTGGCAAGGCGATCAGTGACCCGTTTGATATGATCGGCGCGGAATTTGATGAATTCCTCGGCGCGCGTTTCCAGACCGGTTAACTGACCAAGAATGCGCATACTGGTTTCCGTGTTCTTCATCGGTGATTCACGGAAGTCGATATAGACCAGCGGAATACCTACAGCAGCGAGTTTTTTGTCAAGGCTGGCATCATCGGTCGCACCCTTTGCTTCAAGGTTCATCACAATGACATCAGGTTTAAGCGATATGGCCTGTTCGACATCGAATGTTCCATCCTTGATACCGCCAAACGTCGGCAAGCTATCAATTTCCGGATACTTTGCTGCATATATGCCGTAACCTTGCGGATCGGCTTTTTTAAGATCATCGCGCCAGCCAACGACTCGCTTGAACGGCGCGTCGGTATCAAGCGTCGCGAGGCCATAAATCAGACGACCTTCGCCAAGAATAAGCTTTTCTGCCGGAACTTTGACCGAAACTTCGCGGCCTGCCACATCGGTAATCGTGACGGTTTCTGCTGCGTGAACGGTCCCCGCGACCATTAACGCAACGGCAGCAATAGCGCCAAAAATTTTCATCCCCGTACCCTTATTTAGGATTGCCTGACCGCGGCATTATCATTTATTGAGAATGCAAATCAATACTTTTCGCAATAATTGATTTTTTTATGGATTTGGTGATATTTGGCGCGGTATCTGCCGCCGTGTGATCCCCGCAAGATCGCGCGGCCTTTTGCAGAGACAGGCTATTGGGGATTCTTCGAACGATGACGACGCATTCAAGCAATTTCAATCTGCGTGACGAGATCAAGGAATACTGGTCAATGCGCGCCGACACGTTCGATCAACAGCCTGGGCACGAGATTTTTTCAGATCAGGAACGTCTGGCGTGGCACGACCTGTTTCGCCGTCATCTGGGCGACGGGACCGGCAAACATGCGCTTGACCTTGCCAGTGGCACCGGCGTTATCAGCCATTTGATGCATGACATCGGGTTTGAGGTTACCGGGCTTGATTGGTCCGAAGCGATGCTGGAAAAGGCGCGCGCCAAATCGAAACAGCGTCAGTCCAATATCCGTTTCCTTCTGGGCGATGCGGAAAACACGCTTGAAGACGATAACAGCTATGACGTCATCGTCACCCGGCATCTGGTCTGGACGCTTGTTGATCCGACAGTAGCCTTTACCGAATGGTTCCGGGTTTTGAAACCGGGGGGTAAGCTTCTGGTGGTTGATGGTGATTTTGTTTCCCCGACCTGGATCAGCAGCTTAAACAAGGTGATGGCAGGTTTCCTGAAATCCCTTGGTTTGAAGCGCGAAGCAGCCGAAATACCGCAACTGAAAACCCATCAAGATATTCTGTCGCGCGTTCATTTTTCGCAAGGCGCGCGGGCCGATGAAGTGACATCGATGTTGAAAACCGCCGGATTTGATCCGGTTGTTGCCGATTTCAACATGCGCCAGATTCACCGCGCCCAGTCAAAACACCTTACGCTTGCCAAGGGCTTGGAACGGGGAGCCCAGCACCGTTATGCCATCTGCGCGACCAAGCCGTAGAAGGTCACACAGAATTGGCTGATTGCAGGCGACCGGAAAACATTGCGATGTCGTGGCGCATCGCATCCAGCAACGGGTGAAGTAGCGCAAGTTGCGCATCTTCCGTGCCCAGCTTAACCGTCAGGTAATTACCCTAATCAAGTTTGATGCTGATTTCGGTTTTGACCGAATTGGCAAGAAAGCAGGCCTCGTGGGCCGCGTGATGCAGTTCGGCCTCGACCTCGGCCGTCGGCGCTGCAGCGGCATAGGTGACCTTGGGGTAAAGTTCGACCCGGGTGATGACGGTTTTGCCGTCCTGCTTTTCCATGACACCGGTTGCAGCATCGACATAACTGTCGACGACGATTTTCCGGCGTGATGCGAAGTCAAGGAAGAACAGCATGTGGCAGCTTGAAAGGGCCGCCACATAGGCTTCTTCGGGGTCGACATTTTCGGCGACGGAATAGGGCAGTGGCACGACATGCGGGGATGAGGATGCGGGGACTTCGACCCCGCCGTCAAATCGCCAGAGATGACCACGGCTATAGCGGCGGTCGGCAAAGTTTGCGCCGTCGCGTTGCCATGTGACTTCTGCACCGAAACTGCTCATTGAGGGGCTCCGCTTTCGGGGTGGACGACAAGTTGTCGTGATGTGATGCCGATGTGTTTTTCAATGATTTCGACGGCTTTGTTGACATCGCCAAGGCTGCATACGGCTAGCAAGTCATTATGTTCTTCATAAAACGCTTTGCGCGCCTGCGATCCTGCGGGTTGCCGGTGATAGGAACGGCGCGCTTCGCCGCGTAATTCGTCAATCATCTGCAACAGGCGACCATTACCACACGGGGCATACAGGGTCCGGTGAAAGGCGATATCGAGTTCCTCAATGATCTCCGGGTCTTCTTCTTCAAAAAGTTCGTCGTTCAGGCGGATCCCCTTGCGCAGGTCGCGTTGTGTCAGATGCGGGATCGAGAGGATAAGAGCGGTTGATTCAAGTGAAATACGAATTTGCGACAGTTCGTGGGCCTCGTTAGCGCTTAAACCGTTTACCGCGAGGCTGCGGTCGGAACGTTTGGTTAGTAATCCGTTTGCCAGCAAGCGTTCCAGCGCTTGACGCACCGGCTGGCGGCTGACGCCAAATCGTTCGGCCAGCCGTTCCTGTTTCAGGATTGTGCCGGGCGAAAGGGTGCCGTTTTCTATTTCGCTTTGAAGCGTTTCAGTGATTTTATTTGGATCCATGGATCCAAAGTCATGCAAATTTGCCAAAGAGTCAAGTGGGTTCCGTTGGGATGAATTCACCCAAAATTAAATGCGACAGCGTCGAAAATCCTGGCCGCGGTTTATTTGTATGAGGGTTTAACTCGCGGTGTTGTGGAGGGGGCGTGGGCGTTGGGCGTTTGCCCGAGGGATGCTCAAGGGCTCCGGGGGCTCAGGGGGGATTCGTCGGGCATTCTCTCAGGTTATTGGGCCGGGATGGCTGCGGTCAAGGTGCTGTTGGTCGGGGCGGTTTTGGAGATGAAGTCGATCACGCGATTGACCGCATTGTCGATATCCTCGTTCAGGATGCCGTGCCGGTCGGATGCCAGCATCTGGATATCCAGTTTGCTGCATCCTGTGGCGTGGCGTTTGATCAGGGTGGCACTGGCGGGGTCAACCACCTGATCGCCGTCGCCCTGCAAAATCAGGATCGGACAGGCGATATCGGGCAGACGGTTTTGCATTTCGGCAACCGCCAGGCGCAGGTTGTGCAGGCCGCCAATCGGGATGTTGCGGTAATTGATATCGGGATGTTCGGATTCGTTAAGCCGGAAACTGAGCATTTCCTGTGCCGAAGGTACCCAGCCCATCAGTTTGTTGGCACCATAAAGCAACGGCACAAACATCAGGTTGCGGTTTCGGAATTTAAGCGGTGTTGATGCCACGACGAGCCCGGCCAGTTTTTCGGGCCGGTCGGCTGCCAGAATAGCCGACAGCGCCCCGCCGGTTGAAAAACCGACAACAATGATGTTGTCGCAAAAGGCCGACATGATTTCATAGCCGCGCCGAACCGATGCCAGCCAGTCACCCCATGTGCGTTTTTGCAATTCATGCGGTGATGTGCCGTGCCCGGCAAGGCGCACCCCCATTACGGCATAATCGCGCGCGGCCAGCCGATCCCCAAGATTGCGAAGTTCGGCCGGAGAGGCAAGGAAGCCATGCACGACCAGAACGCCGGTGGTAAAATGTTCGTTGCCATTGGGCAGCAATAGATAGGGGCGGCTATCGGCGGTGGCGGTTTCCTGATCGTTGATTGAGGCATATTTCGGTTTTTGATATTTCGCGCGGTTCCATTGCCATGCGCGGATTTCATCATCAAACCGGCGTTTGGCAAAATCGCGCGGTGTCAGGTGATCGACTTCGTCCCGCGCCTTTTCAAGCGCAGTCCAGGCCGCATTGATCGGGGCCATTTCATTGGCATAGACCATCACCGGATTGTCCATGCGGATCTGGTCAAAAGTGGCTTCTTCCTGCAATTTCGGCAGGAAGCAATATTTGCCATCAGCGCGTTCGATCAGGCCAAGTTGTACGGCGGCATCGATATATTCGCGGATCTGCGGGCATTTCAGATCAAAGATGCCAATATAATCTGCCGGGTTGCGCATGCCGCGATGCAGATGAACGCCTTCGGCCTGCTGGACATTTTTGATCGCCAGATAAAGGGTGCGGTCGAAATGGGCGATATCGACCTCGGTCACGCCATCGGCCAGCCACATCATGATCAGGCGCGATGCCAGATGACTGACATTGAGCGTGAGGTTCGAATACATCACCGCCATGCAATGATCGCGAAGCGGGCTGATATGGCGGGTAATGGCGTATTGCGTGATGCGATCAGGAATCTTTTCAAGCGTCTTGGCCGGGCGGAACAGATCATCGATGCAGGTCGCGGTTTCAACCCGATGGGCCAGCATACGCCGATCAATCCAGTTGAATTGATGGCGTGGATCAACCGGATCGCCAAGCCGGATATCCATATCTGTGCGTTTAAACAGAAGATTGCCTTCGATAATCAGTTCTTCGGCCATCTTGGGGCTAAGCCCGCCGGCGAAAAGATCGGCACCGCGCGCCAGCAGGTTCTGATCAACGCGGAGCGGATGGAAGGTGATGTTGGCGGGAAACATCAGGGTCGGCTTGGCAAGGGCGGCTTTGAGAATTTCGGGCGTGGTATCAATCGCAGTTGCCCAGCGATCAAGTTCATCGTGTTTGCCTTTGTCCAGCAGCATCGACAAACCGGTTTTAAAACCATCGATGCAAAGTGCGAGCAGGGCCGCGCCGCTATGATGGGCGCGCCGTTGATCGGCGGAGCGGGAATAGATGCTGTAATCCGGGCGTTTGGGATGCGGGCGTTCGGCGGCCAGAACGCGCCGGTCCTTGACCATGCCGCCTTCGGGAAAGATTACGACCTTACCGCCGCGCAGGATTTCTTCGGCAAGGAACGGCAGCAGACGTTCGTAATCATTGGGTACACCGCCAAGAGCCCGCAAGTACCGAGAAAATTTGTTGTCTTCGACGAAAAACTCGCCCGACGCGATGGACCGGCAAAACACCCCGGTTTCAAGCGCGATCAGATATTGCGGGATAAAGGTTTCAAACCGGGCGAAATGGTTGAACATGAAAATGTCGCCCTGGGCCAGATGATCGCGGTCGCCATGCATCTTGATGTTGATGTCGACCTTGGCGCGCAGTGCGGTCATGGCCCTGAGGGTCCATTCGCAAGTCTGGTTGCGGATCGCGAATTGTTCGCGTTCGATTTCCCGGAAATTCTGATGCATGGGTGATTTCGCCCCGAAGGCCTGAATGCCAAATTGATCGGCGTTATGATTAACTGGTGTCGTTTCCTTTAGGTCCTGATGCCTGAAACAGATATGTGTTTTCCCAATGGGTTTGAGAAGGCCAGCTACACGCATCAGGCGAACAATCTGTGGCACGCATCTTTGCGTATCCCTATAATCGTTACGATACGTTAAATTACTGTTCTGTCCGGATAGCAGGCCATTTCGCCCCAAATATGGCCGTCAAATGCAACCGTCCGGTGCAACATGATCCCGCCCCGTCATGAAAACTGGAAAATCCGTGCTGCCACCAACCGCCGAGCCATCCCGGAAATCGATCTTTCAGGATCGCAACTTTGTCCTGTTTCTGATCGGGCAATGCATCACCACACAAGGACTTTGGGTGCAGAAAATCGCCATGTCGTGGTTGGCATGGTCATTGACCGGGTCGGCATTCTGGACAGGGTTGATTGCGGCACTTAATTTCGCCCCGGCTTTTATTCTGGGGCCGGTTTTCGGCGTGATGGCGGATCGGGTCAATCTACGCAAAACGGCGGTGACATTGAACCTTATGATGGCGGCGACGGCATTTCTGTTGATGATGCTGTCGATGGCAGGGCAAATCAATCTGTTCTGGATGGTGGTTCTGGCCGGGGCGAACGGGGTTTTGGCCAGTGCGATGACGCCCATTCGGCTTTCACTGGTGCCGGTGATTGTTCAACGCGAATTCATGAGCCGGGCGGTGGCCTATGCCGCGATGAATTTCAATATTTCACGTCTGGTCGGCCCAGCGGTGGGTGGTGTCGTGATCGCGACATGGGGAACCGGGGCGGCATTCATGATCAATGCGGCATCCTATATCCCGATGATCTTTGTTCTGGCGACTGTCAAAATCCATGTTGAACGGGCACCCGATGCCAAAAGCAAACGGGTGCTGGCGGCCCTTGTCGACGGGGCCAACTACGCCCTTCATCACCCGATGATCCGGTCTGTTCTGGCGCTATCGTGTTTTGTCGCACTGGTCGGAACCGGGATGGTCGAACTGATGCCGGTCTTCGCCGAGGCGGTTTATGACCGCGGCGTCACCGGGCTTGGCATGCTGGCATCGGCAAGCGGGGTTGGCGCAGTTGCATCGACATTCATGTTGTCGCGGGTCAGATCCGATCCGGCCGCCTTTCAGCGGGTGACGGTTATCGGGGCCTTTGCCGCCGGATGCGGCATGCTGGGGCTTGGTTTTGCACCGTGGTACGAGCTTGCCGTGGTTCTGGTTGCGATTACCGGTTTTGGTTTGACGGCGGTCGGGGTTGGGTCGCAAACCGCATTGCAATTGACGGTGGATAACAAGCTGCGCGGTCGGGTGATGAGCTTCTGGAGTGCGACAAGCTTTGGCGGGATTGCCTTGGGCGGCACGATGCTGGGTGCGATATCGGAGGCCGGACACATTCAATATACCGCACGTGGATCAGGGATATTGATTTTGTGCGCGGCGGTTTTCGGGTTTTGGCGCTTGTATCGCATTGCGACAAATAGTTCGAAACCTGCCACAGAAACGGCAAAATGATCTTGTTTTTCGGGGCTCTTTGTAAACGCTTGTTTAAAACTCGTCGGGTTAGGGTGACGGATCATTTTGCATTTCTTGGGGGAATATCGCATGCGGCTGGCGGTCGTTATCGGATTTTGTATGCTTGTATCGGGATGCTTTGCATCTGCAAGTACGCCAAAACCCAATAGCGGCCTTGAAAGTGACGGCGTTTCGACCGTGACCAATGTCAGCTTGCCGTCATCGCGTCTGTTGCCCTTTGCCCCCACCGACGAATTTTTGCAATGCGTGCCTTATGCGCGTGCTGTGTCGGGCATTGAAATTTATGGCGATGCCTGGACATGGTGGGATCAGGCGAAAAATACCTATAACCGGGGCAAAAAACCCGAAGTCGGTGCGGTTCTGGCGCTGAAGAAGACATCGCGGTTGAGATACGGGCATGTGGCGGTGGTTGCCGCCATCCTCGACAGTCGCAAGATCATGGTCAATCATGCCAACTGGGGCAGCGATTCGCGTACGCGGGGCAAGGTGCATTATCGCCAGCCGGTTGTGGATGTTTCGCCCAATAATGACTGGTCCGAAGTGCGGATGATGAACACGATCGGCACATTCGGTCGGGTTTATCCGGCACATGGCTTTATCTATCAGCCACACGAAACCGCCGAAGCCCACTAGATTTTCCGTCCTTTTCCTGCCTGCTTCCCTCTTCCTGCTTTCCTGACCCGTTTATAAAAAAGGCGAAGGCCCAACTGAGGGGCGCTTCGCCAAGGGGAACCTTGCGCGGGTGGGGCGCACAAGTTCGGGGGTTGATGTGGATATTTTCAGGCCGCCGATGTCGGAACCGGACCAAGCGCTGTAAACAGGGCGGTATCGCTATCTTCTTCCGGGTTTGGTGTGGTCAAAAGTTTTTCGCCGTAGAACACCGAATTGGCCCCGGCCATCAGGCACATGATCTGGGCTTCGCGGGTAAGGTCGGTACGCCCGGCCGAAAGGCGGACGGTGGATTTCGGCATGGTGATGCGGGCGGTTGCGACCATGCGAACCAGTTCAAGGGCATCGACGGGCTCGCGGTCGGCAAGCGGTGTTCCGGCCACTGGTACCAGTGCGTTGATTGGTACACTTTCGGGATGTGGCGCGAAACCGGCGAGGACATGGAGCATTGATGCGCGGTCGCGGATGCTTTCGCCCATGCCGATGATCCCGCCGCAACACAGGTCAATCCCGGCACCGCGCACGGCAGCCAGCGTATCGAGCCGGTCCTGATAGGTCCGGGTGGAGATGATCTGGCTGTAATATTCCGGACTGGTATCAAGATTGTGGTTATAGGCGGTGAGGCCAGCCCCGGCGAGGCGTTCGGCATGGCGGGTTTCGAGCATGCCAAGGGTAACGCAGGCCTCCATGCCGAGATTGCGGACACCGCGCACCATTTCGATCACGGCATCAAAGGCCGCACCATCGCGCACGCGTCGCCATGCGGCCCCCATGCAGAAACGATCCGCCCCGGCGGCCTTGGCACGCGCCGCCATTTTCAAAACCATACCGGGGTCCATCAACTGTTCCCTGCCCAGCTTGACCTCGCGGTGGTGGGCTGATTGCGGGCAATAGGCGCAATCTTCGGGGCAGCCGCCGGTTTTGATCGACAGCAGGCTGGCCTTTTGCACGGCATTGGGATCGTGATGGGTGCGATGGACCGCGCTGGCGCGGCCCATCAGTTCAAGCAGGGGCAGGCGATAGATCGCCTCGATCTCGTCCACCGTCCAGTCGTGACGGATGGTTTGATCAATTGCCGGGTTTTGTGCGGGAAGGCTGTTCATCAGGCGGTGCCGCCTTTGTTGCGTTTGATGAAGCGGGTGCAGGCGGCGCTGCCAAGGGCAACGAGGGAGATTTTGATGGTGTCGCCCAGAATGAACGGGGTGAAGCCGTATTCAGCAACCTTTTCAAGCGGCACAAAGGCGGCAAGCCATGCCAGACCCAGAACATAGACCGGGATCATACCGGCCATCATGATGCCAAAACGCGCCAGCGTACCGCGCCCCTGTGCCAGTGCGCCGACCAGCCATGAGGCAATCAGATAACCCAGCAGATAGCCGCCGGTCGGCCCGGCCATATAGGCAAGCCCGATGCCACGTTCCGGCGTTCCGGCAAAGACCGGCAAGCCAGCCGCACCCGCCGCCAGATAACCCAGCATGGTGGCACAGGCGACGCGTGGGCCGGTGGCGAGTGCAATAGCCATGATCGCCATGGTTTGCAGGGTCATTGGCACCGGCCAGAAGGGAACGGTGATTTTGGCGCTGGCGGTCAGGATGGCGACACCGGCCAGAACCATCAGGCTATATTTCATTCCTATCGAGATGCGGGTTTCGGCCGGTTTAGAGACTGCATTGCTCATGGTGATTTCATCCTCCTCTGGATCGCATTCAAAATTATAGATAAAAAACGAATCTCATCTATTAATTACGCCGTGATCGGAGGGTGAAATCAATCCCCAAAATAGATAATCGGATGAAATTGGCCGATATTTGCGGAAATGTATCGTTAGTATATTGATTTATATGTTATATTTTTATCTATAAAATTGGAGATTTGCACATAAACAGGCGTCCTGCATTGCCAAAACGCAGGCAGGAACAGGTTCGAACCGTGGATTTTGGGTTCGGGAGACAGTTCTGGAAGGGGTCAGGAAAGGGTTTGCGGGCGGATTTTAGGCCCCGGTTTGGTGCCGATCCATTTGACGTGACGCGCAAGGGTGGCGGCAGAAATGTCAAACTGCCGTTCGCGGAGCGCCTTCAGGATGGCGCGGTGATCCTGATCGGTCGGGGCTTCCCATTCCATGCGGAAGCCGGAAAACAGGAAGCGGGCACTTGCGGCATGCAGATCGTCAATGGTTGCCAGCAGGCGGGGCATGCCGCACGGGGTCAGGATGAGGCGGTGGAAGGCGCGATTGGCTTCTTCCCATGCCCGGACATCGGGGGCATTTTCGCCCGCACGGTTGATCGCCTCTGCCTCGTCGAGAATGGCGCTGGTCAGGTGCGGGGCGGCATGGCGAAGGGCGAGGACTTCGAGGGATGCGCGCATTTCAGCGACTTCGCGGACTTCTGCGATATCAAAGCTGGCAACCCGCACACCGCGGCGCGGTTCGCTGACGACCAGCCCCTGTGCTTCGAGGCGGCGAAAGGCTTCGCGCACTGGCACGTGGCTTGCGCCGAATTCCTCGGCAAAATGGTCTTGGCGCAACTTCGTACCCGGTGCGATATGCCCGGCGATGATGCGGTCAGCCAGTTCGCGGGTGATCCTGCCTGTAACGGTATTGTCCATGTCGCTTTTCATGATTTTATAGATAATTTGCGCGCCCGATTTTGTCGAGCACGCATATCCGTAACCGGTAAATTAATCGCGCGATATCAGAAGGTTTGTTTAGCAGTCCGGTGCACAATGTTCGTCAGGCATATCGGCGAATGCTTCGCGCAATGCCTGCGACCATGCGTCCGAAAGGGCTTTGAACCCGGCATCTTCGGCATCAATCCGGCGATGTTCGGAGAAATGGCACGATCCTTCGGGTAGGACGGCAAGATCAAGCGGCATGCCGACCGACAGGTTGGATCGCAATGTTGAATCCATCGACAGCAATGCGGCTTTGACGCCGTCGGCAATCGGCGTTTCCGGGGTGATCACGCGATCAAGGATCGGTTTGCCGTATTTATGTTCGCCGATCTGAAGGTAAGGCGTGTCTTCGGTGGCCTCTATAAAGTTGCCCGCCGCATAGACCAGAAACAGGCGTTGTGCCCCGCCCTTGCGCTGCCCGCCGACCATGATCGAGGCCGAGCTGCTTTCCTTGCGTTGTTCGAGCGTGTCCTGATATTTGTGCTGCACTTTCTGCATCGCCTCGCCCATCAGTTCGGCAACGCGGAACATGCTGGGTGCGCTCAGGATACAGTCGCCCGGTTCGGTTTCCGGGTTGTCGATGGCTTCCTGCAGGGTGCTCATGACTGCCTGCGTGATCGCGAGGTTGCCCGCAGTCAGCGCCACGATGGCGCGTTCACCGGGTACTTCCCAAGTGAACATCTTGCGATAACGCGAAATGTTATCAAGCCCGGCATTGGTTCGGGTGTCGGAGAGGAACACCATCCCCTCATCAAGCATCAAGCCCACGCAGTAGGTCATATTCTATTCTCGGGTCCGGCTATTGCTGTGATTGCGCAACGATGACTGTTACATCCAAATCCTCGTTTGCACCACCAGTATGTACACCCCGTATAGGTGTGGCACCCTGTGCATCAAGTCCAGACCCCAGACGAATATAATAATCGGTCGGGCAGCAGCGGTTTGCCGGATCAAACCCGACCCAGCCCAGTTCGGGCAAATGCAGTTCCGCCCACGCATGGGATGCTTCGTGTGATTTGCCATCCTGATCGGCAAACAGATAACCCGATACATAGCGTGCGGGAATGCCAAGATGGCGGGCGGCCGAAATCATGACATGGGCGTGGTCCTGACAGACGCCCTGACCATCGGCCAAGGCGTCGGCGGCGGTGGTATGGACATGGGTGCTGCCCGGGACATAGGCGACGGCATCGGACACGGCTGCCGAAAGGGCGTGGGCCCGTTCAAGCAGGTTATCCGGGCTGGTTTTCTTTTCGACTTTGGCGGCGAGTTTGCGGATCGCGGCACTGGATTTTGTTACGGGCGTTGAACGCAGGAACACGGTTGGAAAGGCGCGTTCCTTATGCCCGCGAAGCATGCCTGTGGTATCGGTGGTTTCGACTTCTCCGGACACAACGACATCAACAGAATCAACTGGCCCGGTTGCGGTCAGCGTGCTGATGGTGTCGCCATTGCCATCGACAAATTCTGAATTGATCACGCATCCCTCGGCCTTGATCGACCAGCGGATGATTTTTTGTCCGTCAAACAGGGACGGCGTCAGCTTCAGACTTTGCACGACATAGCGTGCCGACGGGGAAAACCGATAATGGGTGCGGTGTTCAACAGTCAGGCGCATCTTACTGGCCCCCGAAATAATAGGTTTCGGCAATTGCCGATGACAGGGTCTGATTTCGTTTGAGGAAATCAGACAGGAATTCGTGAAGGCCCTGGCTGAAAATTTCGTCCATGCGGGTTTGGGTCAGCAGGGAATATGTTTCGACTGCCAGGCTGTGCACCGGGCTTCGTTGGCCGTAATGGCGGGCCAGATGTTCCAGATGGTTGGTGATCTGTTCCGAACAATGGGCCAGCGACCGGGGACTGAACGGATTGAGGATCAGGAAATGCGCTATGTGATAGGGTGAATAATCATCGCGATAAACCCAATGGAAGGCACGCAGGGATGATGCTGCCCGCAGAACCGTCGTCCATTGATAGTTATCGACCCCGTCGCCGACCATGCTGGTTTCGGGTAGCAGGACATAATATTTCACGTCAAGCAATCGTGCGGTGTTATCGGCGCGTTCGATGAAAATGCCAAGACGGATAAAATCGTACCCGTCGTTGCGCAGGATTGTTGAATCGGTCGCGCCGCGAAACAAGGCACCCTGCCGTTTGACCCAGTCGATGAATTCCGGCAGATCGGTTTTTGCAAGGTTATGCATTGCCGTTCGGCGCAATTCCATCAGGGCATTGTTCAATGCTTCCCACATTTCGGCGGTGATGGCGGTACGCATGGCGCGCGCGTTGGCGCGTGCATTTTCAAAACAGTTCAGGATCGAAGACGAATTATCGCGATTGAAAATCAGATAATCGGCAACCTCGGCCTGACGGAGCGGCATGGCGGGATCGTAACCCTGGGCGCAGCCCGATGCAGACAGGACGGAGGCCCATTCTGACCGGTTACCGTCACCGGCGGCCGGCATCAGGGCCATGCGATAGCCCATTTCCATCAGCCGGGCCATGTTTTCGGCCCGTTCCACGTAACGGGACAACCAGAAAAGGTTGTCTGCTGTACGACTAAGCATGTGACTTCCCTTTCTTCTCTACTCGGCCATGATCCAGGTGTCTTTTACCCCGCCGCCCTGCGACGAGTTGACGACTAGTGATCCTTCGCGCATGGCAACGCGGGTCAGGCCACCCGGCGTCAGCCGGATGTCATCGCCGACAAGGCAGAAGGGCCGGAAATCGACATGGCGCGGGGCGATGCCGCTTTCAACGAAGGTTGGGCAGGCGGAAAGGGCAAGGGTCGGCTGGGCGATGAAATCGCCCGGATCGGCCTTGATGCGCTCGGCATAGGTCGTCTGTTCTTCCTTGGTGGAGGCCGGGCCAACCAGCATGCCGTACCCGCCCGAACCATGGACTTCCTTGACGACCAGTTCGCCAAGATTTTCCAGCACATATTTCAGATCGTCCGGGTTGGCGCATTTCCATGTCGGTACGTTATTCAGGATCGGTTCCTGCCCAAGGTAAAACCGGATCATGTCGGGCACATAGGTATAGATTGCCTTATCGTCGGCAACACCGGCACCCGGTGCCGAACAGATCGCAACCCCGCCTGATCGATAGACATTCATCAGGCCGGGAACGCCCAGCACGGAATCGGGCCGGAAACAGAGCGGATCGATAAAGGCATCGTCGATCCGGCGATAAATCACATCAACCCGGGCGGGCCCGCGCGTTGTGCGCATATAGACGCGGCCTTCGGACACGAACAGATCCTGCCCTTCGACAAGTTCAACACCCATCTGGTCAGCAAGGAAGGAATGTTCGTAATAGGCGCTGTTCATTGCACCCGGTGTAAGGACCACGATATTTGGCTCGCGATCGCACCGTTTGGGCGCGATGCTTTTGAGCGTCTTATGGAGCATGTCCGGATAGCTTTCGACCGGTTCGATCCGTAATTTCGAAAACAGTTCCGGGAACATCCGCATCATGATTTCGCGGTTTTCCAACATATAGGAAACGCCCGACGGGGTGCGGCAGTTATCCTCCAGCACATAGAAATCATCCGGGCCGACGCGCACGACATCAACGCCGACAATGTGGCTATAGACCTTGCGCGGGGGATCGATGCCGATCACGGCCGGCTCAAACGCGGCGTTCCTGAACACCAGATCGGCGGGGATGATCCCGGCCTTGATGATTTCGGCGTTGTGATAGACGTCATACAGGAAGGTGTTGAGCGCGCGTGCGCGCTGCTTGACGCCACGTTCGAGCTTGCGCCATTCCGTGGCGGTGAAAATGCGTGGAATAAGATCGAACGGGATTAGCCGTTCCGGATCGCCACCTTCGCCATAGACCGCGAAGGTGATGCCGATTTTGCGAAAAAGAGTTTCTGCCTCTAGTCGCTTCTGCTGGAGGGTTTCGGGCCCGCTGGCCTCCATCCAGTCAACCAGTGCGCGATAAGGTTCGCGTACTTCATCGTTCATCATCATTTCGTTGAACATGCACACTCCCCTTGCTTATCCTTTGATTAAAGGCGGTGCTGCAAGGGGCGGTCAAGCATGTTCACGGTTGAAATGTTTCTTTTTTCAGCAAAAACAGGATTTGCTGAAAATTTGGGCCGGGTCGTTTAACTGATTGTGCAAAAAACGGGCGTTTTACAGTTCGGTTACGGTTTTGCTGGCCGCAAAACATGGGTGTGATCGGCAGCATACAGGCGGGAATCGGTGAAATCCTTCCGCCCAAAGACCCCGCCCACCATGATCAGAGCCGTCCGGGTGATACCACTACCTTTGACCTTGGCGCGGATATCGCCAAGCGTCCCGTGGATGAATTGCTGATCGGGCCAGGTGACGCGATAGGCGACAACAACCGGGCAATCTTCCCCGTAATGCGGGATCAGATCGCGGACGACATTGACCAGATTATTGATCGAAAGATGCACCGCGAGGGTGGCGCGCGAACGACCCAATTCGGCCAGGCTTTCGCCTTCGGGCATGCAGGATGATCGCATGGCGGTGCGCGTCAGGATGACGGTTTGCGAAATATCGGGCAGGGTCAGCTCTGCCCCAAGTTCGGCGGCAGTGGCGGCATAGGCCGAAACGCCCGGCGTGATGTCATAGGGGATGCCAAGGTCATCCAGACGTCGGATCTGTTCGGCAATCGCGCCATAGATCGACGGATCGCCGGAATGCACGCGCGCGACATCCTGCCCCGCGGCATGTGCCATTTCAATCTCGGCCAGAATTTCATCAAGGTTCATCGGCGCGGTATCAATCACGCGCGCGCCGTCGGGGGCGGATTTGACGATTTCCTCGGGCACGAGTGACCCGGCATAGAGGCAGACCGGGCATTTTTCGATCAGTTTAAGCCCGCGAACGGTGATCAGATCGGGGGCGCCGGGACCGGCACCGATAAAATGAACGGTCATCAGTTTGCCTTATCGTTTTTGGGATCGTTTTTGGGATTATCGAGGCTGTGGACCGGGGCGTTTGCAGCGTCCGGGCCCTTTTTGGCATAGCCGCGCGGGGTATAGACCCAGCTGTTTTCGCCGCGTGTGATATGGCGGCTGTTGCTGGAGCCGACCAGAACGGTGGTCAGCATATCGACCATATCGACTTCAAGTTTCGCAAGCGGAACGACTGTTATCTGTTCGTCAGGGCGGCCAAGCTGTCGACCCAGCACGACCGGTGTTTCCGGCCCGCGATGTTCAAGCAGGATATCGCGGGCTTGTGCCAGAAGATCACGGCGGCGTTTGGATACCGGGTTATAGAAGGCGATGACAAAGTCGCCCTCGCCCGCGGCCTTGAGACGACGCAGGATATCCTCGCGCGGGGTCAGAAGGTCCGAAAGCGATATCGCACAGAAATCATGGCCCAGTGGCGCACCGATCCGTGATGCGGCGGCTTGCAGGGCGGAAATGCCCGGAGATACCTGCACGGCAACGCGGTTCCAGTCAGAACGATCTTCGCGATCCAGCAGTTCAAACACAAGCGTCGCCAGCGCATAAATCCCGGCATCGCCAGACCCGATCAGGGCGACGTCCCTGCCAGTGGCGGCCAGTTCAAGTGCGTGTCTGGCACGGGCCTCTTCGGCGCCAAGGTCGGAATGATGGCAGGATTTGCCGTCAATCAGTGGCCCCAGAAGATCAAGATACATCTGATAACCGACAATATCGGTCGCACGCGCAATCAGGCTGCTGGCTTCGGGACTGCGCCAGCCGGGCTGTCCAGGGCCGATGCCGACAATCGACAAACGTCCCTGCGGACGACCCGATTGCAGCGGATCAATGTCATCGATTGAAAGCCCAATGGCACAGGTGGCCCGTTTTAATTTCTGTTTCGAAACGATCAGCGTGCCGTTCGTGCCGATGGTGGCAAGGGCCGCGCCCTCAGCAACGCCATGGCAGCCGGTTTCGGCAAAGACGATATCGGACGGATTGGCAAGGCGGGGGGCTTCGGCTTCGAGTGTTGCGGCGTCATAGAAACGCGCGGGGACGCCCAGATGATCGGCCAGTGCGTGAACGGCGGCTTCATCGGCCTTAAGATCAATGGATGCCACGCAGGCAACGCTTTGCGCGCTCAGGCCATTTTCGGCGAGGGTTTCGGTGGCGAGTTTGATCAGCTCGTCCGGTTCGCAATGACGTTCGCATCCGACGCCAAGCGCCAGAACCGGCGGGTGATAGACAATCTCGTGATTGTTCTTGTCGTCCCTGTTCGTGTCCATCGCCTTGGCGGTGGTGCGAATGATGACCTTGCCAGTGTCGCTGCGTTCGATATTGCTGTTGGTCAGCCAGGCGGCTGATCCTGCCTCGACCTCGAACCGGGCGGTTTCACCAGCCAGAAGGGCTGCGGTGGCTGGTTTGACAGCCTGCGGATTAGCAAGATGCCAGCCGACCGGCGGTTCATCAAGGGCCAGTCCCAGCATCGCATCGCCCGGCGTGGTGATCGCCGCCTGCCCGCCCAGCCGTTCGGCCAGATCGCGCGCCAGCCGATTGCCACCGTGATGCCCGCCCAGAAGCGGGATGAAGGTGCTGCCGGCCTCGTCGACTGCGATGACGGCGGCGTCCTGCCATTTATCTGCCAGAAGCGGTGCCAGAGCGCGGATCAGGATGCCTGATGTGCAAACGCCGATGATTACATGATCAGTCGAAAATGTTTGTTGCAGATGTGTAATGGTATCCTCGAACGCGACATCGACATCGCTTGTCGAGACGCGTGTGCGCAGGCCGTGGACTGATGCACCCTGCAGGTTTGCGGCAATGCGTTTGGCGGTGGCAAGGGCGCGCTGCGTCAGACAGATGACCGCAATTGGCGCAATCGGGTCCGTCGGCAGGATCGGGTTGGTATTGCTGGCGGTGGGGATATTCGGGGGCGTCATCGCCATGCGTCTCCGCGACGGTGGATCAGGATCATCGAGAAATAGGGTGCTATGGTATCTTCCGGAAGGTCACCAAGCGGGACCATTTTCTGGGTTTCAAGCGTCGCGCGTTCGATATAGCGCGCCCGGTCGGTCAGGCCAAGTTCTTCGATCACCTTGCGGACTTTGGCGAAGTGGCGGCCAAGTTTGATGATGGCAGCCGCATCGGTATCGCCAAGTTGCGCGCGCAGGCGTTCTTCGGACAAGGGTCCCGGAATGACCTGCAACACATCGTTTCTGGCGGCAAGCGGTGCGCCAAGCTGGGCGGCGCAGGCCATCATGGAACTGACACCCGGCACGGTTTGAACCGGATGCCCGGCTTCGGCCAGACGGCCAAACAGATACATGAAGCTGCCATAGAAGAACGGATCGCCTTCGCACAGAACGGCAACGCTTTTTCCGGCTTTCAGATGGTCGCCGATTTCAAGGGCCGCGGCGTCATAGATCGGGTCGGCGGGCTGGCCCATGGTAATGCGGATGGCGATCTCTATCCGTCCTGTGGGGACATGCGGCGTGACGATTTGCCGGGCAAGACTGGCGCCGTCTTCGAGGGCGGGATAGGCAATCACATCTGCCTTTTGCAGTATGTTATAGGCTTTGAGCGTGATTAGGTCGGGTTCGCCCGGCCCGATGCCAAGGCCATAGGCCGTACCCGCCACGGGTAATGCGCTGGCGGGTGTTGTGGCCGCGTCGCTCATGCTTTTACTCCGACATAGTGGGTGACGGGGGCAAGGTTGCTCCAGCCCCTGAAACTGCCGCGTGGAACCAGCCGGGAAACCGACAGGCGCGATAGGGTGCCACCGTTTTTATTGTAAAACCGTAATAATTCTTCTTCGCCTTCCAGCGTGACCGTATTGGCCACCAGCCGCCCATGCATCGGCAGGATATCCCAGCACCGATTCATCAGACTGGATGTCGTGATGCCGCCGCCGACGAAAATCGCATCGGGTGTCGGAAGTTGATCGGCGAAGGCAATCACATCCTCGATCCCCTTTTGGCGGATCATCAGATCGGGTGTACCAAGGCGGATGGCATTTTTTGCGATCAGGTCGCAGCGTTTTGCATCGCGCTCTATGGCGATGGCCTGCCCCCCGGCGCGCATCCATTCGATTGAAACCGAACCGCATCCCGCCCCCAGATCCCAAAGCATGGCATCGCGCCATGGGGCAAGGGATGACAAGGTTTGGGCACGGATTTCGGATTTGGTGATCATCCCGTCATGGATGAAGGCATCATCGGGAAGACCGGCCCCATTGCCCAGAACGCGGCTTTTGGGACCGGCCACCAGATCAATCATGATCAGGTTCAGTGGATCAACCGGTTTGACATCGGGCATTGAGGTTGCCGTGGACTGCCATGTTTGGGCGGTCTGGGTGGTAATGCGTTCTTCTGTACCGCCCAGCCGTTCGCAAATCGTCATATGGCTTTGATCGTAGCCGGCTTCGCACAGCATGACGGCAACCAGTGCCGGGGTGCTGCCATCGGCACTGAGCGTGATCAGTTTGCCGCGCGGGCGCAGGTGCGATCGCAGGATTTCCGGGTCGCGCCCGTGCAATGTGATGACATCGCATTCGGCAAGCGCCCAGCCCATGCGGGCGGCGGCCAGACTGATGCTGGACGGGTGCGGGATCACGTTAATTGATCTGGAACCGAAATAATTAACCAGTGTATTGCCGACACCAAAGAACATCGGGTCGCCACTCGCGAGAATGACCGGGTTCTGATCAAGGCAATCCTCGATCAGGGGCATATTGGCCTCGAACGGGGTGATCCAGCTGTTCTGGGTGGCAATATTTGATCCGGGCAGCATGGCGATGTGGCGTTTGCCGCCAAAAATCACGCTGGCGGTTTCCAGAATCTGACGTGCAATCGTGCTTAGTCCGTCATAACCGTCTTCGCCAATGCCGATCACGGTGATTTTGCCGTTCAAGGGCGATTGTTCGTTCATTTGCCATTCCCCTTGTCAGGGTCGGTGGGTTTTGTGGCCGTGCCATCCGGTGTCTGCCCCGGCGATGCGAGGCGCGCCAATGCGTTAAGCGTTGCCGCGGTGACCGCACTGCCGCCAAACCGGCCGCGCAATGTGACGAACGGGATGTCACCGGCATGGGCAATCAGGGCTTCTTTGCTTTCCTCCGCACCGACAAAGCCCACCGGCATGCCGATGATCAATGCCGGTTTCGCCAGACGGTTCGAAATCAGGGCCTCAAGCAGATGAAAAAGCGCCGTTGGCGCGTTGCCGATGGCAATTATTGCACCATCGATATGATCTGCCCAATCTTCGATGGCGGCAGCCGACCGTGTAGTAGCAAGCTTGGCTGCGCGTTCGGCGTTGCCATCTATATTCAGGGTGCAAATGACCGGGTTCTGTTGGGGCAGAAGGCGGTAAATGATCCCGTGACGGACCATTTCCGCATCACACAGGATCGGTTTGCCATTTTGCAGGGACCTGATTGCTGCGGTCACCACGTCGCCGCCAAAAGCAATCAGATCTCCCTTTTCAACCATGCCACAGGCATGAATGATCCGTACGGCAACCGACCGCAATTCTTCGGGAAAGCGGGCGAGATCGGCTTCGGCTTCGATGGTTGCAAAGCTTTGCCGATAGATTTCCTGCGGGTCCCGCAGATAGTCGAACATCGCCACACCTTTCGCAAAGGAACGAAGGGCGACCGGTTAGGAACCGGTCGCTTTATTGGTTTCGTGGCTGTGATCGTGGCTGTGCCCGTGATCATGGCTGTGGTCATGAGAATGATCATGAGAATGACCGTGGGAATGCCCATGATGATGGTGACCGTGATCATGACCATGACTGTCGCCGTGACTATGCCCGTCGGTGCCAATCCCCATCACATGATGATGATGCCCGACCTGAGGTGTTGCAACGTCGCCTTCATATCCAATGATCTGTTCGCGATATTTGCAAAGCTGGCAGTTCATATTGTTGTCGCCGGTGTCAATTTCAGCCAGGCGTTCGGCAAAGCTTTCCAGCACCAGCGGATGATCGCGCAGATATTCCGCCTTGATGAATTCAACATCTTGGAATTCGGCCGCGATTTCGTCTGTATGGGCGTAAATCCGGTCGATCAGAATGCCAGCAAACAGGAAATACGGGAATACCACCACACGCTTGTAGCCAAGCTTCATGGCTTCGCGCAGACCGGCATTGACACGCGGATGGGCAACCCCGGAATAACTGATTTCGGTACGTCCGAAACCAAGCCCTTCCTGTAACATGCGTGCGACCTTATAGACGTTTGAATTGGCATCCGGGTCATTGGTGCCACGCCCGACGACCATCAGAAGCGTATCCTTGCGCGAGATGCTGTCATCAGCGGTTGCAAGGGCTTCTTCGATGCGATCAGCACTGGCACGCAGAAGTTTCGGGTCAATCGCCAGATCACGTCCGAATTTAACGTCGATATCCGGGTTTTCATGGGCGAAATTGTTCACTTCGCTTGGCAGGTCATTTTTGACGTGACCGGCGGCAAACAACATGCCCGGCAGGGCATAAATCTTCTTGTGGCCCATAGCTTTGAGTTTTTCAAAGCCATCGCGCAGGATCGGGTGCGCAAATTCGAGAAAGCCGCTTTCGACATCATAATCGGCCAGATGGGTCTGCTTCATTGTTTCAACCATGGCGTTGAACTGTGAAACAGCGCGCTCATCACGCGAACCGTGTCCGCATATCATTACGGCGCCTTTGGGGGACATAAAAGGCTGCTCCTTTGTCTCTCTCGTGTTTTGGTGCGCGACGGTCACAAACCGCCACGGTACCCGATGCCACCCCCGTTTTCACCGATTGGCCTGCGGAATGCAAGCCACAGCTGATTGGATAATCGTCGCAAGGGCGGGTCGGATAGAAAATACAAACTGTTGTGGTTTGTTTTACGGGTGATTGCAGATGTTGTGGTCACAAATCTTGCTACCCGAAATGATGGAAGGGGTAAGTAACAGGTTTGAGGCCTCCTGATCTGGATTTTGAAGTATGGTATGAAGAAAAAACAAAAAGTATGAAATTCTTTTATCAAAGCCCGTACCGATTGGCAAATCGTGCTGTTTGTTCGGTAATTTGCCCGTGTAATCCCGGATGATGATTGACGGGCATGTGCCTGCGACGCACATTGCCGCAATGGAAACCATGATTCTTGAATTTCTGATTCCGCAGCCCGGTTTCATGGGCCCGCTTTTCACCGTGCTGGTTCTGGCACTGGTGCTTGATGCGGTTTGTGGGGATTTCCCTTGGCTGTTCGGGCGGGTGCCGCATCCGGTGGTCTGGATTGGCAATCTGATTGACTGGTTTGAAAAGCGCCTGAACAAACCGCGATATGGTAACAGTGATCGCTTTTTACGCGGAAGCCTCTCCAGTCTGGCGGTGATTGCCTGTGCGGCGTCGTTTGGCGGCGTGATCCAGCTGATATCGTCATTTGGCGATGTTTTCCGGTTTGCCGATATTCTGCTGCTTGCCATCCTGATTGCGCAAAAGGGGCTTTATCAGCATGTCAAAGACGTCTCGGTCGCCTTAAAGCGCGATGGCCTTGCAGGCGGAAGGGCAGCGGTTTCGATGATTGTCGGCCGCGATCCGCAATCACTTGACGATGCCGGGGTCAGCCGGGCGGCGATTGAAAGCTGTGCGGAAAACTTTTCGGACGGCGTGGTCGCGCCGCTGTTCTGGTACGTGCTGGTCGGGCCGATTGGGCTTTGTGCCTATAAAGCGATCAATACGCTTGATTCGATGATCGGTCATCGCAGTGACCGTTATCTTTATTTCGGCAAGTTCGCGGCACGTCTTGATGATGTTGCGAACTTTGTCCCTGCACGGATTGCCGGTGGGGTGATCTGCCTTGCCGCTGTGATGGGCCGCAAAACTTCCGGCGCGCATGCCTGGAAAATCATGCTGCGCGATGCGTCAAAACACAAATCGCCCAATGCCGGGTGGCAGGAAGCAGCCTTTGCCGGGGCGCTTGACCTATCGCTTGCCGGGCCGCGCCAATATGGCGCGGAACTGGTCGAAGACCCCTATATCGGGGATGGCAGGCGGGATGCGGATGCCAGCGACATCGACCGTGCGCTAAAACTTTACACCACGTCCTGTATTCTGAACGCGGCATGGCCGTTGGTGTTAAAGATGATCTGGGTCGGGCTGGTCTAGTCTTTGCCCTGATTGATGCGCGCAATGGTCGATGTCGTCGAGAAGCCATCGGCGAGATTGGCTAGAACAACCTTGCCGCCATATCCTTGCACGATATCTGCGCCGACAACCTTGTCGATGGTGTAATCGGCACCCTTGACCAGAATATCGGGTTTGAGGGCCTCGATCACCGTGATCGGGGTGTCTTCGCCGAAAATCACCACACCGCTGACGGTTTCAAGAGACCCCAGGACAGCCGCACGGGCAGCCTCGGATTGCACGGGGCGTGCTTCGCCCTTAAGGCGTTTGACCGATGCATCGGAATTAAGCCCGACAATCAGCCGGTCGCAGTTGGATCGTGCCTGTTGCAGGAGGCTCAGATGGCCCGGATGCAGAAGATCAAAGCAGCCATTGGTGAAGCCGACCTTATAACCCTTGCGCCGCCAGCGTTCGACACGGTCCACCATGCGGTCAAGCGGCATCAGTTTGGCTTCGCCGATCATCAGGTCGTGATGATGCAGAACAGAAATCAGTTCGTCCGGATAAACAACAGCGGTGCCGATCTTGCCAACCACGATGCCTGCGGCAACATTGGCAATACGCGCAGCGTCTGAAAGTGATGCACCCCCGGCAATCGCCGATGCAAGGCAGGCAACGACCGTGTCACCGGCCCCCGATACGTCAAATACTTCGCGTGCTTCGGTCGGAAGGTGGGTTGCCTCACCTTTGCTGGTGACAAGCGTCATGCCATCCTGGCTTCGGGTCAGAAGGACGTTTTCAATACCGCATTCGGTGATGATTTTGGTGGCTGCGGCAATTGCATCCTCGTCACTTTGAATGTCGATGCCGGTTGCGGCCTGGGCTTCGGCTCGGTTCGGGGTGACGACCGTCGCACCGCGATAGATGCTGTAATCTGTACCCTTGGGATCGACAATAACCGGTTTTACGGCCTTGCGCGCGGCAGCAATGGTTGCGGCGACAACGTCACCATGCAAAACGCCCTTACCATAATCGGAAAGGATAATGGCACTGACATCGGGCGCTAGTTGTGCAGCCAAGGCAGACAGGTTGCTGATGGTTGGGGCGGCAAGCGTTGCGGTAGTTTCGTTATCAGATCGTAACAATTGTTGTCCGCCCGCGATATAGCGGGTTTTGATCGTTGTCGGGCGGTTGCGTTCAATCTGGATATAGGGCTCGACACCCTTGTCATTGGCGACATATTCCATCACCTCCCGGCCTGGAAGATCATCACCGACAAGGGAAAGAAAACGAACCGATGCGCCAAGGGCCGTCGCATTGCGGGCAACGTTGCCCGCACCACCCAGCATTGCACTTTCGCGTTCGACCCGGATGATCGGGATCGGTGCCTCTGGCGAAATACGGGTGACCGAGCCATAGACAAACCGGTCAAGCATCACATCGCCGATGCAAAGTACCTTGGCATTGGGCAGTTGTTCAACCAGTTGGGCCAGATGGCTGAGATCGGTCATGTGCGTATCGTCTTCTGTTCGTTAAATCGAAAGTGGCTCGGATCAGGCCTTGGTCAGGCCAAGGGTATGTTCGAGTGCGCCAACAAGCATTTGCCCGAGCTGTATATGCATTTCCTGAATACGGGCGGTGGTGTTGCTTGGCACGATCATCAACGGATCACACAGATCAACCATGGCGCCACCGGTTTTACCGGTCCAGCCAGTGGAAATCAGCCCCATCTCGCGCGCCTTTTCAAGGCCGAGATTGACGTTCCTGCTGTTGCCGGACGTTGAAATGCCAATTGCGACATCTCCTGGCCGACCCAGTGCCTCGATCTGGCGGGAAAACAGATAATCAAATCCGAAATCATTGCCGATTGCGGTCAATGCCGAGCTATCGGTTGTCAGGGCAATGGCCGGCAATGCACGCCGGTCATTGATGTAACGAACCGTGAATTCGGTTGCGATATGCTGCGCGTCGGCTGCTGATCCACCATTGCCAAAGAACAGGAGTTTGTTGCCTTCGTTCAGCGCATTGGTGCAGATCGATACCAGTTTTGCAAAGGGCGCACGCGTTGCTTCGCGGGTTTTGTCGACCAGATCAAGATGCTCGTCAAATTCGGCATCGAAGAAGGCATTGATATCCATTTCTTCACTCATACAACTCGGTGATTGTCTAGCTGCGGTTTTTCACAAGATCACGGAAATAGTCGATGGTTGACGCCAAGCCGGTTTCTAGTGCGACAGTCGGATTCCAGTTCAGGATTGTTTGCGCCTTGGTGATGTCGGGTTTGCGCTGCAACGGATCATCCGCCGGCAAATCCTTGAATATGAGTTTGGATTTCGCGCCAGTCATATCAATTACGCGCTCTGCAAGTTCGCGAATTGTGATTTCATGCGGATTGCCTAGATTGATTGGGCCGCTGACCGATTTTTCGGTCGCCATAAAGCGGACAAATCCCTCAATCAGATCCGAATAGAAGCAGAATGAGCGTGTCTGCCGGCCATCGCCATAGATGGTAATATCCTCATCATATAAAGCCTGAATGATGAAGTTTGATACAACGCGGCCGTCTTGAGGATGCATACGGGGACCGTAAGTATTAAAAATTCGCGCGACTTTGATTTCCAGCCCGTGCTGGCGATGATAGTCGAAGAACAGTGTCTCTGCGCAGCGCTTTCCTTCGTCATAGCAAGCACGCGGCCCGATCGGATTTACACTGCCACGGTAATCTTCGGTCTGTGGATGAACTTCCGGATCGCCATAGACCTCACTTGTGGAGGCCTGGAATATCTTCGCTCCGACGCGTTTGGCAAGTCCGAGCATGTTGATCGCACCATGAACGCTGGTCTTGGTGGTTTGAACCGGATCGTGCTGATAATGGATTGGGGACGCAGGACAGGCGAGGTTATAAATCTCGTCAACTTCAAGATATAGCGGGAAGGTTACATCGTGACGCATCAGCTCGAAATGCGGGTTGTCGAGCAAATGGACAACGTTGTCCTTTGTGCCAGTGAAGAAGTTGTCGACGCACAGAACGTCATGGCCTTCCTGGAGCAATCTTTCGCAAAGATGGGAACCGAGAAAACCGGCCCCACCGGTGACCAGAATGCGTTTGCGCCGCCACATAATCTTTTAATCCTGACAGGTTGAACTTAAATCGGCCTGAAACTAGCAGCTTGGATGATCCATTGCCATGACTTATCGTTTTTAAAAGTGGTGTTTTCGGCAAATATCGGAACGTCAGGAAATGACTGATTTTCGGGTTTGGTTTCAATTTGTCACAATGATAAATACATAAGCTGTTAACGGCCCGCGAACTATTGTATTTCAATCGGGACTTTCGCCGCGCGTTGCACATTGGAAAATCTGGTCATCCTGTATGTCTGAAAGCACGTTACCCTCACCCGAAGCCTTTTTGGTCGATTATGTGCGCCGTCTTGAGCGTCGCAAGGATGGCGTGGGGGCGGTTCATGTGCATTTTTCAAAGCTGCTGCCGTTCAACCGGCGCGATCATCATATCCGGACGGCAATTGCATCATTCGAAGAAATCGTTCCTGATGTGACCGGGCGTATTTTCACGCTGTCCAATCAGGATCTGATTTTCATCTTTGATGCGGCCGAGATTGACGAGGTCAATGCAGTCATCTTCCGGCTCAAATTCCTTTTCAATGATGATCCGCTGATCAGTGACGGCAAGGATGAAAGCGGTGCGCCTGCGACCTTTACCGACTATTTCGATGTCGCACAGCAATACAAGGATTTCCTGCATCTGACACAAACGCTTGTGCGCTCAAACGCCAACCGTCCGCGTCAGGTCAGCAAGGCGGCCGAGCGTCACAACGACAGCCCGATGCTTGAAGATGATCGTGCACCGCTGACACCCAAAATACTGGGGCGTATTGACGAAGCATTGCGCAGGGCCGATCTTTCGAACCTGATGCGCAGGCAGGCGATTTGTGCGGTTGTCGGTGATGCGAACCCGACGCCGGTTTTTCACGAATTGTTCATTTCGATCAAGGATTTGCAGCAAACACTGCTGCCCGATGTCAATGTTTTGTCCAATCGCTGGCTGTTTCAGCATCTGACGGAAATTCTTGATCGTCGCATGTTGTCGTTGCTGACACGCAGCAATGATGCATCGGTGACCGGTTCGGTCAGTATCAATCTGAATGTTTCGACCCTGCTGTCGCCGGATTTCCTGACATTTGACAGCAACGTCAAGGCAGGTCAGCGCGGAACCATCGTGCTTGAACTGCAAAAGATCGATATCTTTGCCGATCTTGGCGCATTCTTTTTTGCGCGTGATTTCTGCCGCGATCGTGGTTACCGGATTTGTATTGACGGGATCAGCCACCTTTCGCTGCCCTATATCAACCGCAACAAGCTTGGCGTTGATATGATCAAGATGATCTGGGACCCGGAAATGGAAAATCTGGACGAAGAGCACGGCAACGCCATGCGCGAAGCTGTGGCGCAATCAGGCGATACGCGCGTGATCATGTGCCGCTGCGATGATGAGCGGGCGATCAAATTTGGTCATTCGATCAATATCACCATGTTCCAGGGTCGCCATGTCGAGCATCTGCTGAGCGAGCGCACCAAAAAATAACGCCAGCAAACGGCCGGTATCTTTTTAATTCCGAAATCAAAACGATTACGCGTCGCGGCTTGTGACACCTGCCTTGACAAAGGTTGCCATGCCGTTGTGGCATTCCGCCGATGCCCGCAATAGCGGAATGGCAAGGGCTGCACCCGATCCTTCGCCAAGGCGCATGCCAAAATCGAGAAGTGCCTGTTTTCCAAGCTTTTCAATCAGTCGTTTATGGCCCGGTTCGGCCGAAATATGCCCGACCAGACAATGGTCAAGGGCATCGCTGCGAATAGTGCCAAGGATTGCCGCGGCTGCACAGGAAACATATCCATCAAGAAGAACCGGTACCCGTTGGTAACGTGCGGCCAGAATGGCACCGGCCATCGCGGCAATTTCGCGTCCGCCGACACAGCGCAGAACGTCGAATGCATCATGGAACTGATTTTTGTGCAGGATGATGGCATCCCCGACCACGCGTGTTTTGCGTTTAAGCGTTTCATCGTCGATGCCGGTGCCGCGTCCGGTCCAGTCGGCGGCTTCACCGCCAAACAGGGCATAGGCAATGGCGGCGGCCGAGGTGGTATTGCCGATCCCCATTTCACCGGGCACAAAAAGGTCAATCCCCTTTTCGATGGCGCTCATGCCAAAGGCCATTGCTTCGGCGCAGCCTTCGTCATCCATGGCGGGTTCTTGCGAGAAATCGTTGGTCGGGATTTCAAGGGCGACTTCCATCACGCGCAGTTCCGCGTCAACCGTTTTGCAGATCTGGTTGATTGCCGCACCGCCATTGATGAAGTTTTCAACCATCTGCTGGTTGACCTCGACCGGGAATGCCGACACGCCCTGTGCACAGACGCCGTGGCTTCCGGCAAAGACCGTGACACGCGGGCGTGTCATGTTCGGTCGTGAATTTCCTTGCCACCCTGCCAGCCAAAGGCTGATATCTTCCATCCTGCCGAGCGCGCCTGCGGGCTTGGTCAATTGTGGCTCGCGCGTACTTACGGCTGCCTGTGACTCTGCATCGACACCGGGCAATTGGGCCATAAGGGTGCGGATTTCATCAAGACTTTGGGGGGGATGCTTGGGATCGAACATGGAAAATCTCCGGCTGGCGGACAAGGATGCAAAGCGTCTTCTGCTTGGCTTCTGTCGCGCCCATGATTAGTCTGATTGCGTGCAAAATGCCAGTTCGAATATCGGAACACACCCGTGAACAATGATCATAATCAAACCGGAATGAATTTGCAAAACCTTGATGATGATCAAGTTGATGCCAAACAGCCAGAAACCGGATCTGAATCAGAACCTGAGCCTGAAGCCCCCCCCAAGGGGATGCTTGCTGATTTTTGGCGTGCTCTTGCCCTGCTAAGCCGGATACCGGTTTTCATTCCATGTGACTTCAGCGCGCATGCGATGGCACGATCAGTTTGGTGCTGGCCGCTGGTTGGGTTGTTCATGGCCGGGATTGCGATCATTCCGGCCTACGTCATCGAGATTCTGACCGGCAATGTCATGATTACGGCCATTGTCGCGACTTTTACCCTGATCGCGTTGACTGGGGCGATGCATGAGGATGGCATTGCCGATTGTGCCGACGGATTTGGCGGTGGATTGGACCGTCAACGCAAGCTTGAAATCATGCGCGACAGCCGGATCGGCACTTATGGTGTTGTTGCGCTTGTTTTATGCCTAGCGATGCGCATCGCCCTTCTGGATGCTGCGGGTGAAAGTGGCAGCATGGCCGCCATCCTGATTGTGATGGCGACACTATCGCGCGCGGCGATGCCGATTGTGACCTATGTGTTTGATCCGGCTCGTGAAGATGGTCTTGGCAAAAGTGCCGGACGACCCGACATCAAAGTGGTGAGCGCGGGTATTGCCATCGCCTTGGTTCTGGTGGTGATTGTTGCGGGTGCGGTGACCGCGTTCATGTGTCTGATAGCCATGATGGTCGGGGCATCGGTTGTCGGATGGATCGCCCGGCATCAGATTGGCGGCCATACTGGCGATGTGCTGGGCATGACTCAAATCATCTCCGAGCTGCTTGTCGGTATTGCATTTATCGCGATACTTCAGATTGCCTGATGATAAGATCATGAAAAGGACCGTTTAAAACGGAGCCCAAACCCGGGTCGTATTTTTCGACCGCATTTTTCCTTGGGGGAAGAATGGACAAAGCAGTGACAACCCGTTGGTGGCTTGTTCGCCATGCGCCGGTTCTCAACCCGGAACGGCTTGTCTATGGCCGAAGCGACATGCCGGTTGATCTTACCGATGAAAAGGCATTGCGCGCCCTGTCGCGCCATTTGCCAAACGACGCGGTCTGGATTACGAGCCACCTTTCGCGCACGCTTGATACCGCGCTTAAACTTCTTGAGCTGATGGATGAAAACATCCTGCCGACGCGTGAAACCGGCTTTGCCGAACAGCATTTTGGCGCATGGGAAAAGAAACACTGGAATGATCTGCCCAAAGGGGAAACCACCCGTTTCTGGACCGATTTCGCGCGCCAGCATCCTCCGAATGGGGAAAGTTTCAGCGACGTTGTCGAACGGGTTGGGCCAATATTTGACCGGCTGACAAGATATTGGGCCGGGCGCGATATTGTGGCCGTTATTCACGGCGGGACGGTGCGCGCGGCCCTTGCCAATGCGCTTGGTCTGTCGCTTGAGGCGGCCTTATCATTTCATATCGATACGCTTGGCGTGACCCGGATCGAACATATAACCGGCGTCGATCAACCGGGCTGGCGGGTGACCGGGGTTAATCTGCGTTACTGATTAAAGGGGGCTGTGCAGTTGCCGATACCCTGTTGGGCTTGAATGACATGCCACACAGGGTATCAGTTTTCAGGCGGATTTCCGTTGATCGGTTTCCTGCGCATCGACAAGTGCATATTCCGACAAAAAGCGATCTACCATATCGGCAGAGACATCGTATCTGCCACAGATTGACGCGACATCGTCAAGATAGGCTTCGTAGTAGGGAATAGGCCGACTGCGCGATTTGCCGCGAAGCTCGTTGATTTCCGTAAAGTCGGATGCAAATTCCGGTGCTTCGATAACCTGAATGATCGTGTCGTCGATGATGGCGGCGGGTTTGCCTTTGTATTTCTTGCCACAGGCTGAAAGCATTTTGCTGGCGGTCGGGATGGATATCCCGGGCTGGCCCAGAAGCAGTGACATTTGATCTTCGTCGAAATCGTCATTTTCGAACAATTCTACGAGTTTCGTCAGGTCACGGACCAGAAGAGAAAGCGCATTTACGCGGATGCCACGCGCATGCGACCAAATGATGGTCGCGACAACACCACAGGTCGGGCGGCTGGCATAAATGTTTCGAACATCACGACGCGCCAATGATATTTCACCATTTACAGCATGATGTTGCAGGAATTCGGGAAAGGATTGATCATTATAGCTCAATCTATCCAGCAGCCCGCGCCACATGTCTTCGCGTGATACGGTCTGCCAGGTTGTTGATTTCAGATTCCGAATTCGTTGAATTTGTTCATGAATTGCCATTTGATCAGCAAATTTCCAATTAACCCCAAGAAGTTTTTCCGAAACCCTTTGCGGTTTCGGCATCCGGACTTTGTTTGTTTTGTAATGTCCGGCGGTCACGCGGGCGGCTTTTGTCGGCTCTGATCCATCGTGACAAAATTATGTTCTCCTAAAGAATAACCGCCGACAAGCAGTCAATTCTTACAAATACTGACCTTATGGCTAGGTCGGAGTTTGGGCTTTGGTCGTGGGGGTAAAGCTGCTAGGTTCGGCGCTGCCGTTTGGTGATGGGAAACCGGTGTGATGCCGGTGCTGCCCCCGCAACTGTAACGGGTTGGGTGATCCGGGTGATGTGATGTCACAAGCCACCGGTAATGTTGATTTGCAGACAACATGCCGGGAAGGCGGATTGCTTTCATGCCCGCAGCCAGGAAACCAGCCATCGGTATTCCTGTTCGTAAGGATATGGGGTAACGCAATCCGGCCTCGGTGGGAGGTCAAGGCGAAGGAAAGTGGGTATGACCCAGAATATGGCTGATAGCAGCCAGCTTGCCGGGATCCATCTGATCCTTGGCGGTGCCAGATCGGGCAAAAGCCGGTTTGCTGAAAACCGGATCAACCATGCAGGCGGCGGTATTTATGTCGCGACCGGTCGTGCATGGGACGAGGAAATGGCAAATCGCATCGAACTTCACAAATCATCGCGCGGCGAAATGTGGCAAACGATTGAGGAACCGCTTGATCTTTGCGCTGTCCTGTCTGCCTGCAATCACGACGGCAGTAAACCGGTTCTGGTCGATTGCCTGACGCTTTGGCTGACCAATCTGATGCTGGAAGATCGCGATATCGGGGCCGAGTTTGACCGGCTTTGCGACCTTTTGCCGGGGCTGGATATCCCAGTTCTTCTGGTTTCGAACGAGGTTGGTTTCGGGATTGTGCCGGAAAATGCCATGGCGCGCAGCTTTCGTGATCATGCCGGACGATTGCATCAACGGATTGCCGAGCTTGCCAATCAGGTGACGCTTGTGGTTGCGGGCATTCCGATGTCGGTTAAATAGATCAGAATTCATAGATTTAAGGGTAATTGAATATGGCACAGCTTGGAAAAATTCCGGCAACAGTGATCACCGGTTTTCTTGGTGCAGGCAAAACCACGATGATCCGCAATATGCTGGAAAATGCCGGGGGTAAGCGGATTGCGCTGATCATCAACGAATTTGGTGATCTGGGCGTGGACCGCGAGGTGATTAATGGATGTGGCATATCGGGTTGTGCCGAGGACGACGTTGTCGAACTTGCAAACGGTTGCATCTGTTGCACGGTGGCCGATGATTTCCTGCCGACCATCAAGGGCCTGATTGATCGCGACACGCCGCCTGATCATATCGTTATCGAAACGTCAGGACTGGCATTGCCAAAACCGTTGGTCAAGGCGTTCAACTGGCCGGAAATCCGTTCACGGGTCACGGTAGATGGTGTGGTGGCTGTTCTGGACGGGGCGGCATTGCGCGACGGTCTGTTTGCCCATGATCATCATGCGGTTCAGGCCCAACGTGAGGCTGATGATAATCTTGATCATGAAAGCCCGCTTGAGGAACTGTTTGAAGAGCAGCTTCATTGTGCGGATATGGTGGTTCTGAACAAAACCGATTTGCTGAGCGCTGCCGAAATTGCCAAGGTAGAGGCAGATATCCGGGCCGAGCTGAAACGCCCATCGGTCAAGATCATCGCGACCGCGCATTCGAAGGTCGAAAATGCTGTTTTGCTGGGACTTGGAGCGGCGGCCGAAGACGATCTTGATAGCCGCCCCTCACATCATGACGATGGTCACGAACATGACCACGACGATTTTGAAAGCTTTGTCGTGTCACTTGACGCGGTTGACGATGCGGCCGTACTTGAAAAACGCCTGATTGATGTCGTGCGTCAGTTCGATGTCCTACGGATCAAGGGTTTTCTTGATATTCCCGGCAAGCCGATGCGCCAGGTTGTTCAGGGCGTTGGTGAGAGGTTCCAGCGTTATTTCGACCGGCCGTGGGCCGAAACCGAAACGCGCCGGTCGGAACTGGTGGTGATCGGCTTGCATGGCTTGGATCGCGGTGCCATCGAAGCGGCAATCAAGGCATCGTGACGTTTTGAAATTGTAAGATCATCCGGTCGACAACGTTGTGCGGGCGGATGATCTTGAACCAGCACACGATAAAAGAAACGGACATTTCCGATGCATCTGCTTGCCGCCCAGCCTGGACTTGTTACCGATGGAAGCGAAGCCGTCGATCTGGGGCAAAGCCCGGGCGATGTCGTTATCCTGTCGGCGGCAGAGTCCGAGCTTGCCTGTCTGGCGGGGGCGCAGGCGCGATTGACTTCGGCATTTGGTGATGTGACACCATCGCTGCGATTGGCAAGCCTTTTGCAGTTGGGCCACAACATGTCGGTCGATCTTTATGTCGACGATGTTCTGGCCGATGCCAAATTCATCATCGTGCGCATTCTGGGCGGTCGGGGATATTGGGAATACGGGATCGAACAGCTGGTCGAACTGGCCCGTCGCAACGACGTGCCGTTGGTACTGTTGCCAGGTGACGATCAACCCGATGCGGAACTGTTGTCGTTATCGACGGTAAAGGGTGCAACGTATCAGCAAATCTGGCGTTACCTGATCGAAGGTGGTCCGGGAAATGCTGAACATTTACTGCGTCTTATATATGAAAAATTGAACCCGTCTGTCAGTTGGGACTGGAAGCCGGCGGCACCCTTGGTCAAGGCAGGCCTTTATTGGCCGGGGAAAATCACCGCAAATCTCGAAGAAATTGAACAGAATTGGAAACAAAATCATACTGTTGTCTCGATCATCTTCTACCGTGCATTAATTCAGGCTGGTAATCTGGATGTAATTGATGCGCTGGTTGAGGAGTTGTTGGGTAATAGCCTCAATCCATTGCCTGTTTTTGTTGCCAGCCTCAAAGACCCGGTTGCGGCGGCCTTGGTTGAAGAATGGCTGGGGTCAACACGTGCGGATTTGATCCTGAACACCACCGGCTTCTCTCTTTCCGTTCCGGGTGTGGAACGAAAAGATGGGCCGTTTGATGTTGTCGATGCACCGGTTTTCCAGGTGGTGCTATCTGGCGGTGGTGAAGCATCGTGGCGGGATGGGGTGAACGGCCTTGCCGCGCGGGATATTGCGATGAATGTCGCACTTCCCGAAGTGGATGGCCGTATTTTATCGCGCGCCGTGTCGTTCAAGGGATCGGCGGGCAAGGATGCCCTGACGCAGATTGATCTGGTCAAATATATCCCGGTGCGCGATCGGGTGGCGTTTGTTGCCGAACTGGCGGCCAATTGGGTCAAATTGCGCAAGACGGATGCCCCGGTGCGCAAAGTTGCGATGATCATGGCCAATTATCCCAACAAGGATGCGCGCCTTGGCAATGGTGTGGGGCTTGATACACCGGCCGGGATGATTGAAACCCTTCGGGCGATGAAGGATGCCGGGTACAGGATTAATGAGCTGCCGGAAAATGGCGATGACCTGATCGCAGCGGTCAAGGCCGGACCGACGAATGATTTCAAGTCGCTGGCGGATCGCACCGTTCGTGTGACGATCCCGGTTGCCGATTATCGCGCGGCATTTGCCGCCCTGCCCGCACGCATCCGTCAGCAGGTAACGGATGCCTGGGGAGAGCCGGAAAGTGATCCGTTTTATCTGCCAGATCGGTCGGCGATTGCCCTTTCGATCCTGCCGATGGGCAATGTTGTAGTTGGGCTGCAACCGGCACGCGGATACAATATCGATCCGCTTGAAAGCTATCATTCGCCCGATCTGGTGCCGCCGCATAACTATTTCGCGTTTTATATCTGGCTGCGCCATCATTTCGGGGCACAGGCAGTCATTCATTTCGGCAAACACGGCAATATGGAATGGCTGCCGGGCAAGTCATTAGCGCTGTCGGAAGAATGCTTCCCCGAAGCCGTGTTTGGCCCGACACCGCATTTCTATCCCTTTATCGTCAATGATCCGGGTGAAGGCACACAAGCCAAGCGCCGTGCACAGGCGGTGATCCTTGATCATCTGACCCCGCCTTTGACGCGAGCAGAGAGTTACGGACCCCTTAAGGATCTTGAGGCGCTAGTTGATGAATATTACGACGCAGCAGCAGTTGATCCACGCAGATTGATCATCCTGAAGCGTGACATCCTTGAGCTTGCTATTCGCATCGGGCTTGACCGCGATTGCGGGATTGAGCCGGACGAGGACGAGGAAAGCGCGCTTGCCAAGCTTGATAACTATCTGTGCGAGTTGAAGGAACTTCAGATCCGCGATGGTCTGCATATCTTTGGTAAGGCACCGGAAGGCGATCTTTTGACCGATCTTCTGGTCGCACTGGCAAGATTGCCGCGCGGGGCGAGCGAGGGGTCGAAGGCGTCACTTCATCGGGCCTTGGCCGCCGATATCCTTGGTGATCCCGATTTTGATCCGCTTGATTGTGCCTTTGCCGAATTCTGGCCAGGAATTAGGCCCGAAATTCTTGCGCAATATGACGTTGGTGCGTGGCGTACCATGGGCGATACGGTGGAGCGGATCGAGCTTTTGGCGCGTGATCTGGTACGTGGGGAGGTGGTCGCGGATCAGGCATGGCAGCGGACAATTGAAGTTCTTTCCGATATCGAAATATCTATTCGTCCGGCGGTGACAACCTGTGGCGAGGCAGAGATTGCCGGATTGCTGCGCGGTCTTGCGGGCAAGTTTGTCGAACCGGGGCCATCGGGGGCGCCAACGCGCGGGCGGCCAGATGTTTTACCGACCGGGCGGAATTTCTATTCGGTCGATACGCGCACGATCCCGACCCCGGCGGCATGGCAATTGGGGTGGAAATCAGCCGAATTGTTACTGGAACGGCATGTGCAGGATCATGGTGAATGGCCCGCGGCCCTTGGTCTTTCGGTTTGGGGCACCAGCAATATGCGCACTGGCGGTGATGACATTGCCCAGGCGCTTGCCCTGATGGGTGTACGGCCAACATGGGACAGCGCATCGCGCCGTGTGACCGGGTTCGAGATTATGCCAGCATCTCTGCTGGGGCGACCGCGCGTTGATGTGACGTTGCGCATATCGGGGTTTTTCCGCGATGCGTTCCCGGGTCTGATTGACCTGTTTGACAGCGCGGTGCGTGCGGTGGCCGAACAGGCGGATGAAGCGCCCGATATGAACCCGATTGCGGTTCGGGTGGCGGCAGAAACGGCAAAGCTGTGTGACGCCGGGGCCAGTCCTGATCAGGCCAGAAAACAGGCGGCATTTCGCGTGTTTGGTGCCAAGCCCGGTGCCTATGGCGCGGGATTACAGGCGATGATCGACGAAGAGCTTTGGGAGGACGAGGCCGATCTGGCGGATGCCTATCTGGCGTGGGGCAGTTATGCCTATGGCAACGGGGCGGAAGGTGAAGCCGCGCGTGATATGTTTGAAACACGGCTGTCGCGGGTTGATGCGATTGTCCATAATCAGGACAACCGCGAACATGATTTGCTGGATTCCGATGATTATTATCAGTTCGAAGGCGGAATGACATCGGCAGTTCGGCATCTGTCCGGCAAACAGCCGACGGTTTATCACAGCGACCATTCCCGCCCGGAAAGCCCGAAAATCCGCACATTGGAAGAAGAAATCGCCCGTGTTGTCCGGGCACGCGTGGTCAATCCGAAATGGATCAAAGGCGTAATGCGCCATGGTTACAAGGGCGCATTTGAGATGGCGGCGACGGTGGATTACCTGTTTGCCTTTGCCGCAACGGCGCGCTGTGTTGCGGATCATCATTTTGATCTGGTTTATGATGCGTATCTCGATGATACGGATGTGCGTGATTTTATCAGGGATTACAATCCCGACGCACTTTCTGATATCCGCAATCGTCTGCGCGAGGCGATTGATCGTGGCCTTTGGCAGCCGCGCCGGAATTCCGTATCAGTCGATCTGATGGGGAATGGCGCGGCATAACCGGGCCTTAGACGTTATCGTAAATCACGAGAATTTTACCGTTGAAATGGATGGTCGGAACAAACCGGGCGGTTGAAACGTTTCGTTTTCGCACCATATCTCTTTTAACCAAGTGTTAATCTATTGGTTGAGGGACGGGGCACACCTATCGAGCCGATAACCGCACAAGACGGATCGGCAACAGAGTTAGGAGGCCACTATGGAAAGAACGAAACACGTTCGTTTGCCTGACTATCTGCGGACCCCTCTGCCGGTTCATGCCGGACATGCAAAAATTGTCGATTTCCTGCTTGCTGATGCCGACCTTCCTGACTGGTTACGTGCCGATTTGCACGGCCAGGGCCGTTATCGCCCGGCCCGCGGTGCGATCCGTTCGGTTCTTGACCTGCGTGAACGGTTTCACGGCGTTCATGCACCGGTCAGTATTGAAGAATTCCGTGATGACCTGGACGAACTTGCGCGCCATCTGCCGGGGCCGGATCAAACAACCATTAAAATTGATGCCAAGGTCCGGATTTACTGGCGTTACCTGCAAGGTGTTGAACGCCAGATATGGCGTGCAACCATTTCAAGGGCCCATGTGGCGTTAAATCATTTCCCGGTGGTTCGCGAATTGAAGTCACTGATTGCGGATGTGGTTTCGACGCGCAACTGGCTTGAGCGTCGGCTCGAAGTGATCGAAAAAAGCTTCCAGAAACCGGTTCATGCCCCGAATGATGCGGTGCGCAAGGCATTGCTTCGCCTGCGTCAGATGTCGCCGGGCGACCGGTTGCAGTTATTTAACAAGGCGCGGATGCGTCGCCCCGAATTGCGTAATACCGACATGCGTGAGCCTGATAAATGGGCCGATTTGGTGACCGGCGACCTTGGTTTATCGTCAGGCTGAAGGGCTAAAAGATATATCGATTGACCGAGCCCGGCGGGTTTCGGGGGATCGCACCCGTTACGGGTGCAAGAGCGCGGCTGGAAACGGCCGCGCTTTCTTTTTGGGTGGTTGTCTATTGCCCGCCAGACGGGCAAACTCACAAAATTGATTTTCCGGGGGTATGGATGCGCGCGTTTGTTGCCGTTGCTGGTTTTGTTTTGCAATTTTCTGCAGGGGTCGGCATCGCGGCGGCGGATGACTGGCCAACGGTGCCGGACGGGTCGCTGCATTGGCAGTTGCAGGGTGACATTGATGTTAGCGGCAATATCCGCGTAATCGATAGCGATCTGTTTGAAACGACGGCCGAGCAGGTTCGGGAATGGCACGCGGCCGGTATTTTCCCTATTTGCTATATCAATGTTGGTGCGGTCGAGGAATGGAACGACGATTACGGACAATTCCCAAAGGGTGTCATCGGGAATCCCTATTGGGGGTGGGAAGGTGAAAACTGGCTTGATATCAGCCGCTTTGACCAATTCGCCCATATTATGGAAGTCCGGCTTGACCTGTGTCGGGAAAAGGGTTTTCTGGCTATTGAGCCGGATAACATTGATGCCTATGAAGCGGATACAACCAACAAGAAAACCGGGTTCGATCTGACACGGTCCGATCAGGTTCGATATATCGGATGGCTGATTGAGCAGGCGCATGCGCGCGGGCTTGCCATTGGGCAGAAAAATGCTGCCGAACTGGTGCCTGATCTGATCGACAGAATGGATTTCGCCCTGCTTGAATCATCTTATCGGTTTGGCTTCATGGATGCGTTTTTGTCCTATGTGCAGATGAACAAGCCGGTCTTTGCCATTGAATATATCGAAGAGGGGGTCAATCCGGACCGGTTCTGCCCCGAAGCCCGAAAATACGGTTTTCAGGGTGTCATCGCGCATGTCGAACTGGATCGAAAACCCGAAAACTGTCCTTGATCCGGCGTACGCTTCGCCGCATTGTTCGGGCAGAAATGCAAAGGGATGAAGCAATGACCGACACCAACACGCCCAATACCGATCTCAATACCCGCCACGACGAAAAAATGAAGAAGATCAAGGCCGCGCGCGACAAGATGATGGCGCAGAAGATCGACAAAAAGGGCCTGATCATCGTTCATACGGGTAAGGGGAAAGGCAAATCATCGTCGGCATTTGGCATGGCGATGCGCTGTGTCGGGCATGACATGAAAGTTGGCGTGGTCCAGTTCATCAAAGGCGGCTGGGAAACCGGCGAGGCAAAGCTTTTGAAGAAATTCCCCGATCTTTGCGAATTTCACGCCATGGGAGCGGGCTTTACCTGGGAAACCCAGAACAGGGCGCAGGATGTGGCTTTGGCACGTGAAGCCTGGAACAAGGCGCTTGAGATGATGCGTGATCCAAGCTTTGCCATGGTTATCCTCGACGAGATCAACATCGTTCTGCGCTATGATTTCCTGCCCCTTGATGATGTTCTGGCAGCCTTGGCCGACAAACTGCCCGACCAGCATGTAGTCCTGACCGGGCGTAATGCGCCTGATACCCTGATCGAGGCGGCAGACCTTGTGACCGAGATGACAATGATCAAACATCCGTTCCGCGAACAGGGCATCAAGGCGCAGATTGGTGTCGAGTTCTGATTTGCGGTCTTGGCATACAGCCAGATAAAAGAAAGTTTTGAAACCGGAATGAGCGTGCGCCCTGTTCCTGCTTTGATGTTGCAAGGTACCGGTTCGGATGTTGGAAAATCCTTGCTGGTGGCGGGCCTGTGCCGTGCCTTTGCGCAACGGGGGCTTCGGGTGCGACCATTCAAACCGCAAAACATGTCCAATAATGCGGCCGTAACCGAAGATGGTGGCGAAATTGGCCGGGCACAGGCGTTGCAGGCGCGGGCGTGCGGTGTGCCTGCGTCGGTCCACATGAATCCGGTTCTGTTAAAACCCCAAAGTGAAATTGGTGCTCAGGTCGTGGTACAGGGCAAGGTCCTGACCAGTGCGAAGGCACGGGATTATTATCGGTTAAAACGCGATTTGCTGCCGCGTGTGGTGGAAAGCTTTGATCTGGTTTCTGCTGATGCCGATTTTGTGCTGGTCGAAGGTGCCGGATCACCGGCCGAGGTTAATTTGCGTGCCGCCGATATTGCCAATATGGGCTTTGCCGAGGCGGCCAAAGTTCCGGTCGTTCTGGTGGGGGACATTGATCGGGGCGGGGTGATCGCATCAATCGTCGGTACGCATGCCCTGCTGTCCGAGGGGGACCGTCACTGGCTGCGCGGTTATATCATTAACAAGTTTCGCGGCGATGTGTCGCTGTTTGAGCCTGCCTTGCAGATCATTCATGATCAAACCGGGCTTGAAAGTTACGGTATCGCAACATATTGGCAGGGGGCCAATCGCCTGCCGGCCGAGGATGGCGTGGCGCTTGAAAAAGCCGGGCGTTATGTGCGGTCGGGCGTGGATGAGAACCGGATCAGGATTGCAGTGCCGCACCTGCCGCGGATTGCGAATTTTGATGATCTTGATCCGCTTGCCGCCGAACGAGATATTGATCTTCTGATCATTAAACCGGGCGAAGTTATTCCTGCCGATATTGATCTGGTACTTTTGCCTGGCAGCAAATCGACCACATCCGACCTTCGTTTCCTGAAACAGCAGGGCTGGGATATTGACATTCTGGCGCATTACCGCCGGGGTGGCCATGTCGTCGGAATTTGCGGTGGTTATCAGATGTTGGGGCGCATGGTCCATGATCCCGATGGTATAGAAGGTGCGGCGGGATCAGAAGCCGGGCTTGGATTGCTTGACGTTGAAACCGTGATGGGCGGTGACAAGACGCTGCGTCAAACCACCGGGCTGGCGGGACTTGGTGGGGTTATGGCCGATATCCCGGTCAGTGGTTATGAAATCCATATGGGCGAGACAACCGGGCCGGATCGTGACCGAAGCTGGCTTTGTCTTGATGGCGGGATTATTGACGGTGCGCAAAGTGCCGATGGACGAGTTACGGGATGCTATTTACATGGCCTGTTTGGCAGTGATCCGTTCCGGTCGGCTTATCTGAGCGCGATCGTCAACCGGGACCGGAACAGTACCATCGATTTTGAAGCTGGCATTGATGCCGCCCTTGATGAACTGGCCGATCATGTTGGGGCGTGCCTTGATCTTGACGGGCTTTTGGCATTGGCACAAAGCCGGTCAGGATGACAGGATGACAAAAAGCGCAAGATTGGTGCTGTTTGGCGCGACAAAGCCTTTACATCGGCGCATTTGCGTGGTTTGAGAGAATTTGAAATTCCGGTCCTGTAATGAATGGCGCACAGACGCCATATGGTATCAAACTGCCATATGCGGCCCGGTTTGCAAAACGTTCATCCTTGGTTGGGTATCTTCAATTCCATGCGTCAATTACATCATTTCTGGCTATCACCGTTTTCGCGCAAAGTGCGTCTGGTTCTGGCCGAGAAGAAGCTTGAATTCGAGCTTAAGGCAGAACCTGTCTGGGAGCGACGCGATGCGTTTCTGTCGCTGAATCCGGCGGGCGAAGTGCCGGTTCTGGAAGAAGAAGATGGCACGGTGTTGTGCGATTCAACCGTCATCTGCGAATATCTGGATGAAGTTTATACCGACACGCCGCTTTTGGGTTCGGATGCCAAGGAACGTGCGGAAATCCGCCGCCTTGTTGCGTGGTTTGATGGTAAGTTCAACCGCGAGGTCACCGATCATCTGCTCGGCGAGAAATTGTTGAAACGATTCTTTTCGACCGGGACGCCGGATACCAAAATCCTGCGCGCCGGGCGGACCAATGCGGCCTATCATCTGGATTATATCGGCTGGCTGTTTGAACGCCGGAACTGGCTGGCTGGCGAACATCTGACCATGGCTGATATTGCTGCCGCGGCACAGATTTCTGTCATTGATTATATGGGTGACATCAACTGGTCGAAACATCCGCGTGCCAAGGATTGGTATATGCGGATCAAAAGCCGCCCCGCGATGCGCGATATTCTGGCGGACCGGCAGGCAAGCTTCCCACCGTCCCCGCATTATGCAGATCTGGATTTTGAATGACGGGTTCGTCGAAGGTCGACAGCTTTTACCCGCAAGGTGGCCTTAACGCCGCCAGCTACGACCTTCGTGCCGATCTTGATCGCAAATTATTCGAAGACCCGATTCCGTTTTATCGCGATATTGCCGTCAAAACCGGTGGCCCTGTTCTTGAACTGGGGTGTGGCACCGGGCGCATTGCGGCTGCCATTCACGAGGCCGGTATCGCGATTGAAGGACTTGATCTTTCCGATGCGATGCTGACCAAGGCACGGACGAAATATCCCGATATGGTCTGGCACAAGGGCGATATGTGCGACTTTGATCTGGGACGGAGATTTGCCCTGATCATCATCCCGTTTCGTGGTTTTCAGGAAATCACCGATGGCGAGGATCAGAAACGCTGCCTGATGACGGCCTCTGATCATTTGCTGCCTGGCGGGATGCTGGTTCTTGATCTGATTGATCCCGACCTTCAGTATTGCCTTCCGGAAGGTGATCCGGAAAGTGTTGAACTTCCGCTGTTTCCGATGCCAGAAGGTGTTGGAGCACAAGATAGCAGGTTGCGGATCACCGCAATGGAGCGAACAAGCGACCCCCTGACCCAGCGGTTTGAAGAACACTGGCGGTTCGAGGAAATCGATCCGTCAGGAAAGGTTCTGCGATGCGAGGATTGCTGGCATCACATGCGATGGGTTCATCGTAGTGAAATGCGCCTGATGTTAGAGATTTCAGGTTTCATTTCGGTGTCGGAATTTTCGGATTTCAAAGGCAGCCCGCCGCGATATGCTGCCAATCAGGTCTGGATGGCAAAACGACCGGACTGATGTCCGGCCGTTTGTTCATCCATTTTGCGCGGGCTTAGTTCCCGACGAATTTCTTTGCCCCTGCAAGGGCTTCTGCACGTTCATCATCGGGCAACGGGACCAAGCCATTTTCGGCAAGCAGGCCTTCCTCGCCAATCACCGTGTCCGAGGTATAGGTCGAAATGAACGAGCCAAGCGTTCTGACCAGTTGCTGGTGATCATCTTTAACATACAGGTAAAGGGCGCGCGATCCAGGATAGCTTCCGTCAAGGATCGTATCGTAATCGGGGGCAACGCCATTGATCGATACACCCTGCATGGTGTCGCGATTGCGGTCCAGGTTGTTGAAACCCATAATGCCGTAGGACTTCGGGTCTTTCTCAAGTTTGCTGATGACCAGACGATCATTTTCACCGGCAGCGATATAGGCACCGTCTTCGCGGATGGTGCGGCACAGAAGGCGGAAGCTTTCGGGGTCGCTGGCTTCGAGGCTGGCGATGTCACTGAAAGTTGCGCATCCCTTGTCCATGAGAAGCTGTCCCATAAGGTCGCGTGTACCCGATGTCGGCGGCGGACCATAGACGCGTATCGGAATATCGGGCAGGTCGGCATCGATATCGGACCATTTGACATTCGGATTGGGAACGCTTGCGCCCTGAACCGGGACAGTACGGGCCAGTGCCAGATAAAGCTGCCGTGCAGTCAATGACATGGTCGGTGCATTACGTCCTCCCATAAGCACGATGCCGTCGTAACCGATTTTTATTTCGCTGATATTGCGTACCGAATTGGCAGCACAGATGGCGGTTTCCGACCCGGTGATCTGGCGTGATGCATCGACAATATCGGGATATTCCGCACCGATCCCGCCGCAGAACAGTTTAAAACCGCCACCAGAACCGGTGCTTTCAACCACCGGGGCGGGTTCACCGGTGGTCTTGCCGAAATATTCGGCGACCTTGGTGGTCAGCGGAAAGATGGTCGAAGAACCGACAATTCTTATCTGGTCACGCGCCTGCGCAGTGTTTGCGGCAAGCATCATGGATATGGACGCGGCGATGGCGGTCGTGGCAATCAAACGACGCATGGGGTCCCCCGGCTGAAAATCTGGCGATATGGTCCCGAAACCGGCGGGCACATATCAAGTACGGATCAGAACCTATTCCGATCCGGTTTGAACATCCATCTTTTCTATATTCGCTCTTGCCGCATCAGCGACAGGGGTTCCGTTTGAATTTTCTATGACAGTTAGATAATCCTGACGCGCAAGGTCATTGTCTTTGTTGATCCGGTGCAGGTTCGCACGTTCAAAAAGCGCCTGAATATTTTGGGGCGAGAGTTCCAGCGCGCGTTGAATATCGGTCATGGCAAGGTCGTATGTTTCAAGCATGCGCCATGCCGTGCCGCGATAAATCAGTGCTTCGACATTGTTTGGATCAAGATCAAGCGCGTTGTTAAGGTCATCGATTGAATCCCAATACTGACCGGCCATGCCAAGTACCATTGCCCGATCAACCCAAAGGGTCGGATCGTTTTTAACAATGCCAAGTGCGCGGGACTGGTCGCGCCAGGCAAATTCCAGATTTCCCGCCATCATCCAGCTTTGTCCTGCTTGGGCCAAAAGCCCGGCGACAACCTGTTGGGGGGATGTGCTTTCATCGGCAAGTGCATCAAGGCGGGTTGCGGCTTCTTCGTATTTTTCAAGTGCAATCAGGGCGACCGCAACGCAATGTTTCGCCGGTTCACCGCCGCCCATATCGCGCCACGCGATGGCGCTTTCAAAACCGTCTTCGGGTTTCAGGCGGGCGAGTTTCAGGCAGTCCTGATATTGTTTGGCGTCCTCCGCGCTCATATCCGTGCCTTGCGCCAAGGCTTGCCTTTGCAGGCCGAGCGAAACCAGAACCATGCCAAACAAAGTCATCGTAACAAGGGATGATGCGCGCAGGGTTTTGCGTGCAAGCAGTTCAGACATGATGGGCCTTTCAGTTTGGCGTTGGTTGCAAGGCGGATCGATAATGATCAGCATAGGCGGATGTTGTCGATTCTGACCAGAAGCCGTTTATAAGGGCCGCATTGCAAATCATGAAAGCGGCAAGAAAATGATTGTGATTTCAAAGTTTCCGAAAACCGACCGGAAAGCTTTTGTCATGCGCGTTCAGGGCCGATAGTGTTCCACACACAAAGATAGTCGCCCCGGCATATGGATTTGATAATGACCGAAAAGCTGTTTTGCTTCGGATTGGGATTTTCAGCGCGCCTTGTCGCAAATCAGTTACGCGAAGAAGGCTGGGAAATTGCCGGCACCACGCGTAGCGCAGAAAAGGCCGATAAACTGCGCGCAGAGGGGATCGAGCCGCACATTTTTTCCGATGACAAGCCGGTTGCCGATATTCGCGATGCCTTGAAAGATGTGACACATGTCCTGATTTCTGCACCGCCGGGTGGAAATGGTGATCCTGTTCTGGCCCATCATGCCGGTGATCTTGCCGCGCTGCCGGGTGGTACATGGATCGGATATCTGTCGACAACAGGTGTTTATGGCGATTACGACGGTGCGACCGTCACCGAAGATGACGACCTGATGCCAAGCGGCAAACGTGGTCGCAGACGGGTGGCCGCAGAAAAGGCATGGTTCGATCTGGGGCAGCGTCATGATCTTTGTGTGCAAAGTTTCCGATTGGCCGGGATTTACGGACCGGGACGTAATGCCCTGGAAACGGTTCGATCCGGACGGGCGCGGCGGGTTGTAAAGCCCGGACAGGTTTTTTCACGTATCCATGTCGAAGATATTGCACAGACGGTTCTGGCATCCATCAAACGTCCGAATGCCGGTGCGGCTTATAATGTGTGTGACGATGATGCCGCTCCTCCGCAGGATGTGATCGCGTATGCCTGTGGTTTGCTGGGTATGGACCCTCCGCCGGAGGAAGATTTCAAGACGGCATATCTGAGCCCGATGGCTGCAAGCTTTTATGAAGATAACAAGCGGGTTGCCAATGACCGGATCAAGGCCGAACTTGTTGTGAAGCTGCGTTTTCCCGACTACAAGGCGGGTTTGCTGGCGCTCCATGATGAAATATTGGCCAAAATCAACGGGGGCGGGACACATGCGCTTTAAAAGCGCATTGTTGACGCACCCTATGGGTCGTATATAACCGCTTAGGAATTTTGATCGGGCCGATATCCGCATTTGGCCCTGATGGTACCCAGCGCCGGATCGTGATGGCGGGATCATCGCGACATTACCGACCGGCAAGGAGAGAGCAAGCATGGATCGTCGTATCGCAACCGTTTTTGGCGGCACCGGATTTGTCGGGCGTCATATCGTCAAGCGCCTGCTTGAGCGCGACTTTATCGTCCGCGTTCCGACCCGCAGCTTTGAGCGCGTCAAGAAACTGAAGCCGATGGGCTATCTTGGGCAGGTGGTTCCGGTGCATTGCGATGTCCGCAATGAAGAGTCGCTCAAAAGCGCGATCGAAGGTTCGGAAGCGGTGATTAATCTGCTGGGCATTCTGTATCAGCGCGGCAGCAGCAGTTTCATGAATATCCATGTCAAAGCGGCCAAGCGTATTGCCGAGGAAGCCAAGGCATGCGGTGTGAAAACCTTCCTGCATATGTCGGCGCTTGGTGTGGATAAGAACCCGCATGCGCTTTATGCGACTTCGAAACTGGCTGGTGAAAAAGCTGTTCGCGCAGCCTTCCCGGATGCGGTGATTTTTCGTCCGTCGGTTATCTTCGGCCCGGAAGACAATTTCCTGAACCAGTTTGCCACCATGGCGCGCTATTCCCCGGTTCTGCCGGTCATTGGTGCGCCGGGCCTGCCGAAGGTTGAACTCGACAAAGGCAAGGTCGACATGCTTGGCGATGGCGGACCGAAATTCCAGCCGGTCTATGTTGCCGACGTTGCCGAGGCATTCGTGACGGCACTGGTCGAAGGTAAATCTGCGGGTAAAACCTATGAACTGGGGGGGCCGGAAGTCTATAGCTTCAAGGGACTCCTGCGCGATATGCTGCAGATCACCCGCCAGCGCGCCATTCTGATGCCGGTGCCGTTCTGGCTGGCGTCGATCAAGGCGTTTTTCCTGCAATTCCTGCCAAAACCGCTTTTGACCCCGGATCAGGTTCGTCTGCTTAAAACCGATAATGTCGTGTCTGACGGTGCCGAAGGTTTTGCCGAGCTTGGCATTACGCCCAACAGCGTTGAAGCAATTGCGCCGACCTATCTGAAGCGTTTCTGCCCGCCGCGCAAAAGCGGTGAGTTCCGGCGTTTCGTCTAATCACTAAATCTTTCAGAACTGATATTAAAATCCCCGCCGATTATTTCGGCGGGGATTTTTGTTGATTTCAGGCATTCTCAAGCAGCCTAACCGGCGCGAACACGGGCTACAAAGCTGTTGGCTTCGTCTTGCAGACGATGGGCCTTTTGCAGAAGCTCTTCGGCAGTGTTGCGGGTTGAACCTGACAGTTTCTGAACTGCCTCGGCGGCACGCGATACATTGAGCATGTTTTCAGACACGTGACGCACACCGTTGGCGGCTTCTTCCGATCCGCTGGCAATCTCGGCCGTGGCAGAACCCTGTTGACGCATGGCGGCTGCGATCGAGCTTGAGATCGTATCGATTTCGCCGATAGTCCGGGCGATGGTCGAAATCATCTCGACGGCTTCGCTGCTGACCGAACGCATTTCTTCGATCTGCTTGCCGATATCCTCGGTCGCGCGCTGGGTTTGGGATGCCAGATTTTTGACCTCGTTTGCGACCACGGCAAAACCCTTGCCTGCGTCACCGGCTCGCGCGGCTTCTATGGTAGCGTTAAGGGCCAGCAGGTTGGTTTGGTCAGCAATGGTCGTGATCAGTTCAATGACTTCGCCAATGCGATTTGCCGTGTCAGACATCTGGCGAACGGTTTCATCAGATTTGCGGGCTTCGGAAACGGCAGCGCGGGAAACTTCCTCTGCCTTGGAAACCTGTCGTTCGATTTCGGCAATCGATGCAGACAGTTCCTCGGTTGCGGACGAGACCGAGCTGACATTCTGGGATGCATTCTGGGATGCTTCGCTGACTTCGATTGCGCGGTGAACGTTGTCACCGGCGTTATGTGCCATGTTGTCGGCGGCATCGCGCATGTCACCAACCTGGGACAGCAGTTCCGTGACCAGCCCATTGACGGAGCTTTCAAAGCCGTTCGCCATTTCCAGCAATGCTTCGCGACGTTGTTGTTCCGCACGAATTTCTGCGGCTTTGTTTTCTTCCCGAAGACGTTCTGCTTCCTTCGCGTTTTCCCGGAACAATTCGACTGCCGATGCCATATCTGCAATTTCGTCGCTGCCATGATCGGTTACCGGTGTTTCAAGGTCGCCTTTGGTCAAGCGATCCATGGCAACGTTCAATCCGATCAGACGGGCCAAAAGGTTGCGTTGGACATAAAGCCATATGATCAGTGCAGAAATAATCAGTGCTGCGGTCGCAACCCCGATCATGATGTTTTTCGCAATGCCGATGGTGGTTGTAACCCCCTGATTGGCATCGTTGATTTTCGCGCGCATATCTTCCAGAAGTTGTTGCGCGGTTTGGGCCATTTGTTGGGATGTCTCTGTTGTTTGTGTCAACAGATCGGTCAGCAAAGCTTCGCTAACGAATTCGTTCTGACGCAAATTGAACAGATTGTTACTGCCGTTCGATGTCAGACCATTTGCAATTGTTTCAACCGACGATCTTGCCGTTTCGCGATCTTCATCCGACGGAATTTCATCTGAGCCACTTTGCATTTGGGGGATAAGCGGCGTTGATAAATTCTTGATCTTGTCGAGTTCTTCGGGGCTGCTTGCCGTGAAAGTCATGCGGGCCAGTGCGGGAATCTTAAGTGCCACCGCGCGCAGTTCCAGCATGTTCTTTGTTGTTGGCGCGTCCTCTCCGCGAAGCGTATTCAGCGTTTGAAAGACTTCTTTGGTTTTCTCCGGATTGCGGACCAGGCCATATAGCTGGCTTAAGTTGTTTTCCAGATTGCTGTTCGCCATGTCACTGGCGCTGATTGTGATCGATTCAATTTCATTCACGGCGCGAATGATGTCACTCATGATAAGTTGACGCGTTTTCTGCGTGTCAAATCGTGACTTCATGATATCGGACAAGCTATTAATATTATTGATCATCTTCCCTGTTTGTTGGGAGAATGAGCTTAGTATTTCGCCATCAATATCGTATCTGGCCAACTCGGCGATTTGATCGTTCATGCGATTTTCGATCATGCCGAGTGCTTTGGTCGTGTTTTCCAACTGTGCTTCTGATTGCGCAGTTGTGACACGACGCGCCATGCCTGTGACGGCATCGCTAAACGCGCTTAGTTCCTGGCCGGAAATCAGGGCCGGGATAGCTTCTTCTGCTACGACTTTTTGCTGTTGTTCTGTGATTTGGAAAGAAAAAACCGCTAGGGCGGCGGCACATACAGCGAGCAAGGCGATTGGCACAATTGCCAGCATCAGCCTTCCGCGCAAACCAATTTTGCCGGTCATGACAATTCCCATTAAAGGATTTCAGGGTGTCGGCGGCTTATTTTGCCCTTCTCGACTGTTGTTACTTGGACCGCCCTGAAAGGTCCAAATCACGAGAAGAAATATCTTTTTGAGTCAGTGTTTTGCAAGCGTATTTCTGATTTTTTCTATTATTTCTTGTATTTTCTCTGCTTGTTCAACCGGAGCTGCACCGGGCCGTTCAACCATGATGATCGGTATGTTCAGTTCGCGGGCAGCCAGAATCTTGGCTTCGGTAGCATCACCGCCGCTATTTTTGCTGACGATGACATCGATTTTGTGGCGTTGCAGAAGTTCGATTTCCCCTTCGACCGTGAAGGGACCACGGGCAATCAGCCATTCACCCAGAGTCAGATTGAATGGATCTTTGGGAGACTCGACAGTCCGCACAAGCAGCCATGTTTTTTCCAAGCCTTCGAAATGGGCAAGATCCTTGCGTCCGCTGGCGATCAAGGCGCGTTTTCCGTGTTCGGGCAGGATTTGAGCTGCCTCTGCGAGGCTTCTGACGATGATCCAGCGGTCTTTATCCGTTTTTTGCCATGCTGACCGCTGAAACTGAATGCAGGGTGTCGCCACCGCGTGACAGGCTTGGGCAATGTGGCTGGATATCTGTGTGGCATAGGGGTGAGTTGCATCGATCACGAGATCGATTTTTTCCGAACCCAGACAGGATATGATGCCTTCGGCTCCGCCAAAACCACCAATGCGGACGGGGATGCCATCCGGTAATCTGGGGGCACTGGTACGACCGGCAAGAGAAAGCTGCAGACGCACATCTGATCCGAATTCCTGTAACAGGTCAGCAGCGATACGGTTGGCATCCCCCGTGCCGCCAAAAATAAGAATGTTCAGCGGGGTTTCTGTGTTTCGAGGGGGAGTCATATGTTGCGGGCCTGTTCTTGTTCATTTTAAAGGTTCGGCTTTGTGCCTTCGGCGGGAAGAAAGGCGTCAAAATCACCATGTCCGGCACGGGCGATGATCCTGCCAACACGATCAACAACGACAATTTCGATGGCGGAAGCGCCGTCGATGGTTGCGCGGGCGGTTTCACCAGCCTGAAGGGCAATGGTGCGTGCTATATCAACGTTTCTGGATGAGCAAAGTTCCAGAACCTGTTTAGCCGTATTGGCGTTGGCAATTTCAGATACCAGTTCGGCATCACCGCCAAGTGCGGCAACTGTATCAGAGAGCTTGTTGAAATCGACTTCGGACCGGCTGCTATGCAGATCCATATGGCCCTGCGCCAGTTTGACTAGTTTGGCAAATCCGCCTGAAATTGTGATATGATCGACTGGATGGCGACGCAGATATTTTAGCATGCCGCCAACAAAGTCGCCCATATCCAGGATAGCCTCGTCCGGCAGATTATAAAATTGCCGAATGGCTGCTTCGGACGTTTTGCCGGTGGCCCCGGCAACATGTTTGCGGCCGGTGGCGCGCGCGACATCAATGCCACGATGGATGGAATGAATCCACGCCGAACAGCTGAACGGAATCACCACGCCGGTGGTTCCCAGTACGGAAAGACCGCCAACAATTCCCAGTCGCGGGTTCCAGGTTTTCAGAGCGATTTCCCGCCCGCCGGGAATGGAAATTTCAATTTCGACATCGGTAGTCGCGTTAAACTTGTTTGCCAGTTCGACGATCTGCTGTGTCATCATTTCGCGCGGTTTGGGGTTGATCGCGGCTTCGCCCACCGGGATGGGCAGGCCAGGTTTCGTAATCATCCCGACACCGTCGCCGGCATGGAAGGTGATGCCGGACCCCTGTTGTCCATGGCGGATTGTTGCAATGATTTCCGCGCCATGGGTGACATCGGGATCATCGCCAGCATCCTTGATCACGCTTGCCCGTGCCCAGCCATCGCCGGTTTCAGCCTTGATCAGGTTAAAGGATGGTGTTTCACCCCGGGGAAGGATGATGGTGACCGGATCAGGAAATTCGCCAGACAACAGCGCTTGCCACGCCGCGCGGGTTGCCGCGGTGGCACAGGCCCCCGTTGTCCATCCCTTGCGTAGTGGTCCGTCCGGTTTTCGGGTCATGGGGCGGGCGATCCCGGTTTATGGCTTTGAAGATTTGGGTTAACCATTATTATGGCACCACGCATTTTTTGACAGAGCTCATATATTAAACATTATAAATGATGTGGTATTAGGTAAATAACGAAAAAAATACGGATTAATATGTTGGACGTAGCACCAAGATGCTGTTTAACATATCCAAACGATCCGGTCCTGCACAGATGGACCAGTTGGCTGAGAGATAAAGAATTCCGCAATGACGACACTTGGTCTTGATTTTCCGGTATTTGAGCCGGGTTGGGTTTGGCTGGTCGGCGCAGGTCCGGGTGATCCCGGTTTGCTGACGCTTCATGCTGTCAATGCGATGCAGCAGGCCGATATTGTTGTCTATGATGCGTTGGTTGATGACCGGATTCTCAATCTTTTGCGTTCGGATGCCAAGCGTGTTTATGCCGGGAAGCGCGGTGGTCGGCCGTCTTCAAAGCAAACGGATATATCCCTGCAGCTTGTTGATTACGCCAAGCAGGGCTTAAGGGTTCTGCGGCTTAAAGGTGGTGATCCGTTTGTTTTTGGCCGCGGTGGTGAAGAAGGCCTGACGCTGGTTGAACATAATGTGCCGTTCCGGGTCGTGCCGGGTATTACGGCGGGGATTGCCGGTGCGGCCTATGCCGGGATTCCAACAACGCATCGTGATTGCAATTCATCGGTAACCTTTGTCACAGGCCACGGTTCAAGTGGCGAAATGCCCGATAACATTAATTGGGCGGCTCTTGCCAAAGGGGCGCCGGTATTGGTGCTGTATATGGCGATGAAGCATTTGCGCCGTATTTCATCGGAACTGATGGCCAATGGACGATCCGGTGACGAACCACTTGCGGTTATCAATCAGGCAACAACCCCCAATCAGGGCATTCTGATTTCGACGCTTGCCAATGCGGCCGATGATGTCGAAAAAGCCGGTGTGGAACCGCCGGCAGTTTGTATTCTGGGCAAGGTGGTCGACTTGCGCGACCGGTTGAACTGGCTTTCGCCGCAGGATGACGTCAAAGCCGTGCGCCATGTTCCGTTCGAACAGGTTCTTGACCTTATTACCATGCCGGCGGATGCGAACGTTTCCAAATCCTGAGTTCCGGATTGATCTATATCGTTGTTCACAATGGATCGGCGCGTCACAATCGACGCAACTGATCATTTCGGGTGGATCATGGACGAACAACAGATACTGATCCGCATCATCGAAAGCGGCTGGGCACAATGCATGACTGTTTTGCAAGAAGACAGCGGCGTTTTGGCGACAGCATTGATTGCCGGACTTGTCGGCAGTGCCACGCACTGTGTTGGGATGTGTGGGCCATTTGTGATCAGTCAGGTCACGTCGCGCATGGAAAAGCTGCCGCTTGAAAAGATGAGCGAGCTTCGCCGACTTACCGGGGCCGCCTTATTGCCTTATCAGTTTGGCCGATTGACGACCTATACCCTGCTTGGTGTGATGGCGGGCTTTTTCGCCGATAGCATCACGGTGCTGACCAAAATCTGGTGGTTGGGGCCTATGTTGCTTTTGTGTGCGGCACTTTTCTTTCTGGTCTTTGGGGTAATCGGTCTGGTGCCACATCTTGCCGGGCTGTTTCCAAACGTGGCTGGAGGAAACGCTGCGGGGGCATGGTGGAACCGTGTGGTTGGTGACCGCATTAAACCGCTATTTGGTGCGCCATTTGGCTGGCGGGGTTATCTGCTGGGGATCATGCTTGGATTTATTCCCTGCGGTCTGATTTATGGTGCGCTGGTTCTGGCGGCCGCAGGTGGCAATGTATTGACCGGCGGGTTCGTCATGGCGGTATTTGGTCTTGGCACCGTGCCGATGCTGTTTGCAACGGGCGTGATCGGCCAGTATGCCACCCGACGTTTTCGTGCTTTTATGGCACCGGTCGGTCGGGGGCTTATGGTCGTTAACGCCATCATCCTTGCCATGCTGGCATTTCATCAGATCGGATAATTTTGCGAATTCGCAATGACGCTATTGTGAGCCATGGCACAGTCACGGGTCTTGCATGATCGTTTTGCGGATTTATAGTGCCCGCAAGACAGTGGGTTATTCATCCGGTTGATTGCGGCAAAGGTAATCCCGGGACAAAAGGAACAGGTAGCGGCGTGAGCAGGAAAACACTCGTAATCATTCTGGCGATTGCGCTGGTTCTCGGAATCGGATTGACCTATCGACTGATGATGATGGGATCGGAAACCGCATCTTCAAGTTCGGGTGCTGCGGCAATTGGCGGACCGTTTGAACTGGTTGATCAAAATGGTCAGACCCGCACCGAACAGGATTTCCGCGGAAAATACATGCTGATTTATTTCGGTTATACCTATTGTCCGGACGTTTGCCCGACCGAATTGCAGGTGATGGGCAATGCGCTTGATGCTCTTGATCCCGAAATTGCCAATGAAGTAACGCCGGTTTTCATTTCGGTTGATCCGGAACGCGATACAGTTGACGCGATTGCGGCTTATGTTCCCCATTTTCATGAACGTATGGTCGGCCTGACCGGAACGCTTGAACAGACTACAGCCGCGGCAAAGACTTTCCGTGTGTATTACGCTAAGGCATATGCTGACGGGGAAGCAAAGGATTCGGATGCCTATCTGATGGACCATTCGTCCTTTGTGTATCTGATGGGACGTGATGGGTCATTTATCCGTCACTTTAATTACGGAACAGCCCCGGAAGATATGGCAAAGGGCATTGCCGAAGTCGTTAAGAAGAACGGATGATTACCGCGTTTCTGTAGGGATCAGTTTGTGCGGCATTCAGGGAAATCGGAAGAATATGGAATTATCTGCAATGCAGCTTCCGGGCCTGATTATTGCCGCACCTTCGTCAAATAGCGGCAAGACGGTTCTGACGCTTGGCCTTTTGCGTGCACTTGCCAATCGGGGTGTTCGTGTAGCGGCGGCGAAAACCGGACCGGACTATATAGACCCGGCATTTCAGGCCGCTGCATGCCGAGAAAAATGTATCAATCTTGATCCTTGGGCGATGTCCGGTGATCAGATCGTTGCGCTTGCCCAGCGGCAGGCCGGGGAGAAGTCACTTCTTCTTTGCGAAGGTGTGATGGGGTTGTTTGACGGGGCAGCGGACGGCAGTGGGTCAACGGCCGATCTTGCGGCGATGATGAACTGGCCTGTGGTGCTGGTTATTGACGTCAAGGGGCAGTCGGCATCGGCTGCCGCGGTGATCGCCGGGTTCGCCGGCTTTCGCAAAGATGTGAAAATTGCGGCTGTGATCCTGAACCGGGTTGGCAGTGATCGGCATCGTATGATGATTGAAACGGCGTGCCGCGAACATCTTCCGGAAATTCCTGTGATCGGGGCGGTCCGGCGCAGTGATGCATTATCGCTGCCCGAACGGCATCTTGGCCTTGTGCAGGCAGGCGAACATGACGCGCTTGATGTGTTTCTTGATCAGGCGGCCGGGATTATTGCCGAGGATGTCAATCTTGATCAGTTGATCGGTCTGGTACGCGGGCGGAAACTTGCGGTGGGGGCTGGTGATGGTTCGGATGCGGTTGGCATCGGTATCCCGCCATTGGGGCAGCATATCGCCATCGCACGGGATACGGCTTTTGCCTTTGCCTATCCCCATCTTCTTGAAGACTGGCGCCGTCAGGGGGCGGAATTATCGTTCTTTTCCCCGCTTGCCGATGAAACCCCAAGCAATGGGGCGAACGCGGTCTATCTGCCGGGCGGTTATCCGGAACTGCATGGTGAACAACTGGCGAATGCGGGAAATTTCAAAGCGGCAATCGCGGCGATGGCAGTCAGAAATATCCCGATCTACGGCGAATGCGGTGGCTATATGATACTGGGCGAGGCATTGATTGATGCAACTGGCCAACATCACCAGATGCTTGGGCTTTTGCCCCTTGTGACGAGCTTTGCTGATCGCAAGCTGCATTTGGGATATCGAACACTGGTTTTGTCCGGGGCAACAGCTTTGGGGCCGGTTGGGACCGTTCTTCGCGGGCACGAGTTTCACTATGCCTCGACGATCAAAGCCGATGGTACGCCCCTTGGAAACATGGCCACGGCAACTGGTGGTGACCTTGGCAGTGCCGGTTTGATGAAGGGCAGTGTTTTCGGCTCGTTCTTTCATCTGATCTGCCAGTAGCTTCGATTGGTGATCTTTGCGGTTTGGAAGTCCGCCATATGCTATAATCCAAAAATAATAAAATGATGCCGGACGAGAGAGACGATGACAGAGCCGACGGTTGAGACAGGGAATGAACCGTTTTGGGAAACCAAGACGCTTGATGAAATGACTACCGAGGAATGGGAGTCCATTTGCGACGGATGTGGCAAATGCTGTCTGCATAAGCTGCAGGATGAGGATACCGACTTTGTTTATTATACCTCGGTAGCCTGTCGATTACTCGATTGCGAAACCTGCAGCTGCAAGGATTATCCAAATCGAACCCAGCATGTGCCTGACTGTGTGCAACTTTCGCAGGAAAACGTCGCGACATTGTCCTGGATGCCATCGACATGTGCCTATCGTTTGATGGCCGAAGGAAAAGGATTACCTGACTGGCACCCACTAATTACAGGACGCGCAGACTCAACGATCGCGGCGGGAATGTCGATCAAGGGAATGGTGATCTCAGAGGATGACGCCCACCCTGATCTGACCCGATATATTGTTAAATGGCCAGCTTGAACGTATAATCCAAAGTATGTTCACCTATGCTAAAATAGGTGATTGATTACTTCATCGGTATAGATATCCTGTGATCCGAACAATTGCGCAGTATATGCGGAATTGTTCGTTTTGTTTTTATACAGGCCTTTAAATGACCGGGTCTTCAGTTAGAAACCCGGGCAACACAAGAAAGACATTCGGATGGGTTTTGCGTCACTTTTCAGTAATGACAGGTCGCAGGAAGGTCAGCAGATTGTAAATGCGCTGAGCCTGTCGATGGCTGTTATCGAGTTTTCGATTGATGGCAAGATTCTGACGGCCAATGATAATTTCCTGAAAACAATGGGTTTCTCGCTGGAGGAAATTGTTGGTCGGCATCATTCGATGTTTGTCCCGCGTGAAATCAGTAATGGCGAAGAATACCGGAAATTCTGGGAACAGCTTCGCAGCGGTAAATTCTCGTCGGGTGCTGTGCCGCGTGTGCGCAAAAATGGCGAGATGATATGGCTTGAAGCGACTTACAACCCGATTCTTGGCAAAGACGGAAAGCCGACGAAGGTCGTCAAATTTGCATCCGACATTACAGCGCGTCGCGTTGAGCGTGCGGTTTTGCAAAGTGTCTTTGACGCGATGGAAAAATCGCAGGCCGTGATCGAGTTTGACCTGAACGGCATTATCCTTAAGGCAAACAAGAATTTTCTTGATGCCATGGGATACAGACTCGATGAAATTATCGGCAAGCATCACAGCATGTTTGTTGAGCCAGAATATCGTGACTCTGCCGAATATCGCTCGTTCTGGGAAACCCTGAAAACCGGGAATTTCCATACGGGCCAATTCAAACGCGTCGGCAAGGGCGGCAAGGAAATCTGGATTGAGGCGTCCTATAACCCGGTGCTTGATCCGGTTGGAAAGCCTTTCAAGGTGATCAAGTTCGCGTCAGATATTACCGAGCAAACCCTTCTGTTGCTTGAGCTCAAGACCATGATCGATCAGAACTTTACCGAGATCGATAGTAACATCGCCGCTTTGGGCAATTCGGCCAATCAAAGTGTCAGCACATCCGAGGAAACCTCGCATACGGTGCAGACCGTTGCGGCCAGTGCCGAGCAGATGGCGGCATCAATTGCAGAAATTTCGCGTAGTATGGCGCAGTCTCGTGACGAAACAGAGCGCGCATTTGATCAGACGATCAGCGCCAACAGCTCGACCCAGCGTATGGCGGAGGTTGTCGAGTCAATGGGGAGCATCGTTGAAGTCATTCAGAATATTGCCGGGCAGATCAACCTTCTGGCATTGAATGCGACGATAGAGAGCGCGCGTGCGGGCGATGCTGGCAAGGGGTTTGCCGTTGTTGCCAACGAGGTCAAGAACCTGGCCAATCAGGCCGCTCGTGCGACCGAGCAGATTTCCGATGAAATTTCAGGCATTCAGTCGATCTCGTCAGAGGTTGTCGGTGCCCTTGAAACCATTCGTCATTCGGTGGAAACGGTCAGGGACAGTGTCACCAACATATCCTCGGCGGTTGAGGAACAAAGTGCGGTGACCGAAGGCGTTTCGGAAAACATGCGCATGATGGCAGGTGCGGTTGACGGTCTTGCCCGGAACCTTGATAACATCAAGTCCACCACGGGTATGGTCGCCGACTCGGTCAGTCGAACCCGTAAGGCTGCGGAAGTCCTGGCGCGTTAACCGTCTGATTTCCTATACAGATGTATCGAACTGCAGGATGGCCGATGCATTCGGCCGTCCAGTTTTGTTTGTGCGGTGACGGTTTTGAGACTTTATCGCGAAAACAAATCTGAACAGCTTGCCTAATGTTCACTGTCTCAGCAAAAATAGACACTCATTGCAAATGATCCGCAAACAGCGCGGTGACAGGGAATGTCGAGTGAATATATGCGCATAGATGTTCTGGGTGTTGGCGAGGCATTCGATCCCGCCTTTGAAAACTCATCCGTCGTGGTGAGTGCAAATGGCTATCGGTTGATGATTGACTGTGGGGCAACGGTGCCCGGATTGCTGATGCGCAAGTTTCCCGATCCGGATGCCATTGATGCGATTTATTTCACCCACATGCATCCCGATCACGTTTTCGGACTGGTGCCGGTTATGCTGAACTGGCGCGATGACGGTCGATCAAAGCCGATCCATATCATCGCGACACCTGCGGTACGCAATCATCTGGAAAAGATTATGGAGCTTGGCTTTGCCGGGCTTGGAAGTGCGTGGCCGTTTGAAATTATCTGGCATGCGGTGCCGGAAACCACGCAGATAGGTCCGTTCGAAACCAAATTTGCCCGTTCCGATCACAGCGTTCAGAACCATGCAATTTTGCTGCGTTTCGAGAATAAGGGTTTTGCCTATTCCGGTGACGGTAACGTGACAGCCGATACTACAGCGCTTTTTACCGCTGCTGATCTGGTGTTTCAGGAAACATATTTGCCCAAGCATGATCCAAAACATGCCGCGCACTGCGATTTGGAAACTGTTCTGCAATTGGCATCTGATATGCCCGGATCACGTTTCTGGCTCTATCACATCAAACGTAATGTAAGACGCGAGATCGCCGAACTTCTGCGCGAAAATCCGCAGGTACGGGTTGCCGTACCTGGCGAAGTGATCGAAATCCGTTAGGGTGACGCCTCAGCAAACCCAGCAAAAAGGCAGCCCATCGGCTGCCTTCTGATTTCCGAGATATCCTGATCGGGTCGTCTTAGTGAACCGAACGCGGGTCCATGTCGTGCTGGCGGATTGCCGCATGGGCTACGGCCTGACTTTCGAACGATGCGATATGGGTACCATCCGCGGTAAATACCCCAAAGACCGTTTCGTTGCTTTCGTCTTCGGGATTGGCCATCGCGCGCACATAAGCAAAATCGTGAATGCCAAGCATGGCAAAATCACCAGACGAAAGCAGGTTCAAATCCTGTTCCGCGCCGCGGGTTTCTTTGGTCTCATGGTCTGAGATGCGATTGCTCATAAAACCACTCTCCTTGTTACGCCTTGCGGCTTTTATCTTCGACCGCGTCTGCGCCATTTTCAGCATCGACGGTCATATCTATGGTGCGTGACGAGACGGCTTTCTTCTTGGCAGAGTTGATCGCAATTTCACGTACAACCGGTTCAGGAACCGGACGGTTCAAATCCACATGCAAAAGTCCGTTATCAAGATGGGCGCCAACAACTTCAATACCCTCGGCCAGTACAAAGGAACGCTGGAACTGGCGGGATGCTATACCGCGATGGATATAGATGCGGTTGCTGTCGTCTTCCTGATGCTTGCCACGAATAATCAACTGGTTGTCTTCAGTCGTTACCGACAGATCGTCTTCGGCAAATCCTGCGACCGCGACCGTGATACGCAGATGGTTTTCGCCGATTTGCTCGATATTATAAGGCGGATAGCCTTCTGCCTTGGTTTTGGAAACCTGATCAAGAACACGTTCGATCTGGTCAAACCCCAACAGCAGCGGACTGTTAAACATTGAAATTCGTGACATAGGCAGCACCTCCTCAGTAGAGCGAGTGTGATATCGACCAGACCCCACGCTTTTGGCGTTTCGGGCGTCTGAACATCTGACCCGACCCGTTCGGCATCAGACATATCTATCTAATCGAATAAATGTGGTTTTCTATCGCATAGTCAAGACCCGGATTGATACTGTAACCGCGGAAACCTTGGGAATATGCGATATCAGACCTGTGTAATACGCAGATCATGACCGATCAGAGATGATCATACAACGCGTTCCGGCAGTTCGGGCATATTTTCCAGTGCATAGTAGGCAACAGTCTGATCCTTTCCGCGCAAGGCCACTTCATGCATCACCGCATTTTCAGGTAATGGAATCGGCCCATGGTCGAAAATTGCCTTTGATATCACCAACGGCACACCATGCTTTTTGGTCTGGCTTTCCAGTCTTGCCGCCGTATTGATCGTGTCGCCGATGGCGCTGATGTTTTCGCGGCCGGGTGGCCCCATTTCGCCAACAATCGCTTCGCCCATGTGAATGCCAATACCGATGCGCAATGTATGCGGAAGCTCTGATTTCAAATGTTCATTCAGATTTTCGATTCGGCGCAACATCCCCGCCGCCCCGTGAAGGGCATCACGGATCATGGTTTCCGTATCGTCCGTATCAAGACCGTAAAGCGCCATCAGGCCATCACCGGTGAACTGGGCATAGAGCCCGCCACTTTCGCGTAAGGCTTCTGTCATTTCGGCAAAAAACTGGTTCAGTATGAACAGTACATCGTAGGGCATTTTCTTTTCGCCCAAACGTGTCGAATCCCGAAGGTCGGTGAATATGGAAACAACCTGACGTTCGCTACCGGACAAACCGCCGGGGCGGCGTCCATCCTGTGCGGTGGCGTTCGGCGGCAATAACGGCGCAACCGCAAGATCGTTTACCGGCTTGATCTGGCAGGCCAATCGCATACCACGCGGCGCGTGGATGCTCTCAAGCGCGGCTGCTTCGATCTTGCCGGGGGCTGCAAGCTGATCAATGCCCGATCCGCAATGGATGCGGCATGTCGTGCAACGACCATGTCCGCCACAAACCGATGCCATCTGCACACCGGCATCGCGAAGGGCTTCAAGTGCCGTTGCCCCGGGGGCGACGCGGATCAGCTTGCCGTTGGGCATCGATAGCATCGGTCCGCGTTTGATGCGATCAACGGTCTGGCGAATTTGCCGCACGACAAAGGGTGCCAAAGCCAGAGAAATGGCAATTATCGTGCCTGGGAGAAGTGCATTTTCATAAAATTTTACTGCCGCGTCATTGACGTTTGCGGCATCCAGAACACCAAAAACATATTTGCGTCCGCCTTCTTCGGTCCGGCGAATGATTTCAGCGGATGCCGCGCCAAATCCGGCCAGTGCCAGTGTCGGGACAAGTACTGCTGATGCGCTAAGCACACCGCGCCAACGCGGGTAAAATGGCTTTAATCGCAGCCAGAAATGAATACCGATACAACCATGGGTCCAGACGACAATCACAGCGATTGCATGCAATACGCCCTGGCTCGGAATAAACACGGCAAGATCAAGCAAAACACGTTCAAACGCGGAATCGACACCAAATCCGAGGTCGATGATCCGCGTTGCGATGATATGGCGGAACAATAGAAATGGAATGCACAGACCAAGGATCATCTGTGTCCATTCGGATTTGCGCAGGCGCAGGGAGCGCCTGCTGGTCAGTCGCGCTGTCGCCAGAAGGAAATGCGTGATCGCAGCGCATAAAAGAAGAATTTCCAGCGGTGGGAATTGCCAGATACCGGTTGTAACCGGGACGATGGCTTCCATTGCTTCGGGCGAAATGATGCCAGCGGCCTGATTGATCAGATGCATGAAGACATATGCAAACAGCGTCAGACCGGAATAAAGCCGTAAATTCTGGATCATGGCATTCCATTTTACTGGCAGAAATTTTGCTAAAGTCCAGTATCAGGCGCAATCATAAACAAATCGTATTGCGGAATGTTCTGAAAACTTCCAGCCGGTTGCGCATGCATCACTATATCTTAAAACGCAAAACGGACCGCCATCGAAATGCCGCGGTCCGTTATAAGGGGATAATGCCTTCCCGATCCTGGGTCAGGCGGCTTTAACCGCCCGATTACCCCGCAGGAAATTGAGCATCCATTTGGCAAACAGTTGGCTATCAAGCTTTTCGTCAAGTGACTTGGTTGCCTTTGAATGTACGTCTTCGGGCAACAATGTGTATCGTGCCTTCAGCAATGCTTCTTCATAGGGGCGCTGGAATTCCGGATGCGGCTGGATCGAAGCAGCGGTTTCGCCGTATTGAATAGCGGCATAGGGGCAGAATTCGGAGCTTGCCCAAACATTTGCGCCTTCGGGCAATTCTATCACCTGATCCTGATGGAATGCGTTCAGCTTGAACTTGGCTGGCGCATTTCCAAGCCAGATCGGGGCCGTTTTGCTGGTGGTGTATTCATGAACACCAATACCCCAGCCTTTGTCAGATTTGACGACCGTGCCACCAAGGGCGGCTGCCAGAATCTGGTGACCAAAGCAGACCCCGAAAACAGGAATTTGTGCGGCGACGATATCGCGAAGCAATTCCTGCAAACGGATCATCCAGGGTTCGTTTTCATAAACACCATGCTTTGATCCGGTCACAATCCAGGCATCGACGGCATTCAGGTCTTCGGGGAATTGATCCAAAAGTACAGTCCAGGTCTGGAAGGCAAGCTCGGGATCCAATGCGCCAAGCATGGTTTCGAACATGGATGGATAGCTTTTGAATTCATCGCGAAGTTCTTCCGGAACAAGACCGGTTTCAAGAATGCCGATTTTCATGCGAGGCCTTTGAAATCATACTGTGATGTTGTTTTGCACATATGCCAGTGTCGCTGCAAAGACAAGCATGTTGCAGCAAGATTTCAGGCTTTCCAGACTAGTCGCCACAAATTTTGAATGCTAACAGATTGATTTCCCTGCGAATGGCAATTTGTGGCGTATGGCTGGTTTGCGTGGCGCACTTGCCATAAAGGTTAAGGTTTTCGCTATTTTTGCGCGATTGCGGCCTGATCCAATGTGTTCATCATCAGTTTATGCACGATCATTCCGGCGATCATCGCGATCACAAAAATGATTGTTTCGATATGCCCAAAGGCAAGCGCACTAATCGCGGGACCCGGGCAATAGCCAACCATGCCCCACCCAATGCCGAACAATAGCCCGCCAATAACCAGATTGCGGTCAATGTCGCGTCGTTTCGGCAGTTCTATTGTCCCGCCGCAAATGGCAGTTCTGCGGGATTGGGCAAAGCGAAATATCGGGAATGCGATAACAAGGGCACCCGCCATGACGAACGCAAGGCTGGGGTCCCAGTTTCCGGTCTGGATCGCTGCGATATCAAGGAAACCAAGAACCTTTTGGGGGTCTGTCATCCCCGAAATGATTAGGCCCAAGCCGAACAGGGCGCCACAGAAAGCAGAAGCAAGAATACGCATTGATTTAGCCCCCGATAACATGACGAATGACAAAGGTACTGGCCATGCCCGCGCCCATGAAACACAGGGTGGCGACCATTGATCGTGCTGACAGACGCGACAGGCCGCAAATTCCGTGTCCGCTGGTGCAGCCACTGCCAAGTCTCGTGCCAAACCCGACGATCAAGCCGGCTGCAATAATGACCGGCCATGAAGCGCTTACAATGCTTTGGGCATTGATCGGGGTGAGGGCCAACAGGATCATTGGAGCAATGATCATGCCAGAGATAAAGGCAAGTTTTTCAACGCGACCCGATGTCGGGCCTTTGCTGGTAAGCAGGCCTCCAAGGATGCCGCTGATGCCTGCAATGCGGCCATTGAGCAAAAGGTAAAGGCCTGAAGCCAGTCCGATCAGCGCACCACCCAGAAGTGCGGAATAAGGCGTAAAGTTTTCCATCTTGTTTCCCGGCAGCAAGAGGTTGAGGTAAATATTTATATTAATACATTATGTTTTAATCAAGTTATTCTGGTGATCGCCCGGATCATCCAAGACTATTCATCAACTGCGAAGTTTGTCGTGAATTCTGATGCAGAGGGACCAGATAAAATGATTTTGCAGCGTGCAAAAGCGATAAAATTAGATAAACATCTGATTTTAAATGATATTATCCATATTGCCAAAAGCGCGGATTCAGCTGATATAGCGATGATCGAGTTTTGATGCTGCCGGTCATTTGGCCGGAGCCTTTTCGGATTTCTTCATATACATGAGCAAAGATCGTTTGTTGGCCAGTCGGCGGCTTGATGTCGCGCTGGCGCTTGTCGGGCAGAATGATACCGAGGCCGCAATCGATGTGACCCGGGCGGCAATTTCGGCTGATCCCGATTGGGAAGAAGCACATTTTGTGCTGGGCGATATTTTCGAACGCATGGGACAGCACGAAAATGCGATCGAAGCTTTTCGTCAGTGCCTTGCTCTTGATCCGGTTGACCGTATGGGAGCCGAAGTTCGACTGACTTTGCTGGGTGCGGTTGCCATGCGCGATCGCTTGCCGCCTGATTATGTTCGGGCCCTGTTTGACGACTATGCACCACGTTTTGAAATCTCGTTGCGGGATCGCTTGGCCTATCGTGGGCCGGAGCTTCTTTTTGAAGCCATCCGGCCATACTTGCCGGAATTGTTGCGCCCGTTGCGGGTTCTTGATCTTGGTTGCGGTACAGGATTGGTCGCGGACGTTTTTGCGGGCCATGTTGACGTGATTGACGGTGTCGATCTATCGCCGCGCATGATTAACCGGGCAAAGGCAAAGGGTCTTTATCGAAATCTGATTGCCGGGGACATCACGGATTTGCCTGATGCGCTTGATCGCGACTATGGCTTGGTGGTTGCTGCTGATGTTCTGAATTATCTTGGCGATCTTGTCCCTGCGCTGCGGGCTGCCCACGAGCGGATTGTACCAGGTGGATTGATGGTTTTCTCACTTGAACATGGTGACACATTCCCGTTCGATCTTGGGCCGGGGCAAAGGTTCCGCCATCATGAACAGGCAATTCATGACTGGTTGAAAGATTGCCAGTTCAAAGTCATTGCCGATGTGATTGGAATTTTGCGACAGGAAAAGGGGAACCCTGTTTCAGGCCGTATTATGGTGGTTCGTGCAGGAGATGGTATCGCCGAATTGCTTGATGGTTTTGGACATCTTCCCGATCCGGAGCGTTCAATCGATCGCACCGTGCACTAAGCAGTATTTTGCATCCAGACGCTTTTGAAGGTCGTCCTTTGGACGGCCTTTTCATTTGGGAAAAGAATACTGAAACGACAAAACCCGTCGCTTTAGGCGACGGGTTTTGATGGTGGAGCCGATCAGGATCGAACTGACGACCTCTACAATGCCATTGTAGCGCTCTCCCAACTGAGCTACGGCCCCATTTTAGTCCGCGTCGCAACGATTTTGAGTGTTTCCGTTGCGGCGCGGGCGATATTTAGAAGGTTCACCAAATCTTGGCAAGACCTATTTTTAAAAAATCCTAGCGGTCGTCTTCGTCGCTTTCGACATGTTCGAGAACTTCGCCAAGATCATCGTCATCTTCACCAAGATCAGACGCATCCTCAAGGATATCGTCATCAATATCGGTGTCGACGTCGTCATCGAGATCGACGTCATCATCAAGATCTTCGTCTTCTTCCGGCTTCGGCTTTGCAACCGCGGCTTTCTTGATTTTGGTCACCCCGTCCGGGGTTGCGCATTTGGGGCACACGACCGGCGTACGATTCAAATCATAGTATTTGGTACCGCAGGCTTGGCAGTGACGTTTCTTACCGCGTGCTGACATTACGGCAAACCCTCTTAAATACCGTTTCATCAAAGAATGGGTTGAAGGCCGAATTCACCTTCTTCTAGTTGGCCCAATTGCCATCTTGGGGCGGGCTTGTCAAAAGGAAATTGTCCGATTTTATTCCAAGCCTCAAAAAGGCGGGATTCTGCGCTACGCACCGCCATAAGCTTCAAGCAAAATTTGGCTTCGATACTGGTGCGTCAAAAGCGCATATGATACGTGTTTGCCCCCCGGCAATCGAACGTACCATTTGCGCCTGGACTTGCGGCGGCATCAAGGTACGGTTCAATGGTCGGAAAACGATTATTTGATGGTCACAACAAGACATAGACAGGCAGGCCCGATGAGCTCTTCGCAGACCAAACGTCCGCTTCAATCGCTGAAGTCCCGTGCGCTTAAAGGCGATATCCGGGTTCCCGGCGACAAATCAATTTCCCATCGTTCCCTGATGTTTGGCGGTCTTGCCATTGGTGAAACGAAAATTACCGGCCTGCTCGAAGGTGAAGATGTACTGGCAACCGCAGAAGCCATGCGCAAGCTTGGCGCGACCGTTAATCGCGATAATGACGGGACCTGGCATGTGACTGGTGTCGGGGTTGGCGCCTTGCGGGAACCCGATAGCGTCATTGACATGGGCAATGCGGGAACCGGTATTCGCCTGATGGCCGGGATTGTTGCGACCCATCCGATCACCACTTTCTTTACCGGTGATGCGTCGCTTTGCAAACGTCCGATGGGGCGTGTTGCCGACCCGCTTGCTGAATTCGGTGCGCAATTCATCACGCGTGAACGTGGTCGCCCGCCGATGGCCGTCATTGGAACCGATGAAGCAAAACCGGTGACATATACGCTGCCGATGGCATCCGCGCAGGTAAAATCGGCCGTGTTGCTTGCCGGTTTGAATACCGCCGGAACGACCACAGTGATCGAACCGAAACCATCGCGTGATCATACCGAACGCATGTTGCGTCATTTCGGTGTCGATGTTGATGTCAGCATCAATGACGATGGCGGCCGCACGGTCAGCCTGACCGGCCCGGTTGAAATGAAGGCGGCTGATATTGTGGTTCCCACAGATCCGAGCTCGGCGGCATTTCCGCTGGTGGCGGCTTTGATCAATCCGGAATCACAGGTTACCATCCGTGATGTCTGTTTAAACCCATTGCGGACCGGCCTGATCACGACGCTTATTGAAATGGGCGGTGACATTACGATTGCTAACGAACGTGAAGAAGCCGGTGAAACCATCGGTGATCTTGTTGTTAGTGGTAAAAATCGCCTGACCGGCATTGTTGTGCCAGCAGAACGCGCGCCATCAATGATTGACGAATATCCGGTGCTGGCTGTTGCTGCTGCTTATGCGCAGGGTGAAACCCGAATGTGCGGACTTGAAGAATTGCGGGTTAAAGAATCGGATCGTCTTGCCGCTGTGGCCGCGGGTCTGGCAGCAAACGGGATCATTCATCGTATCGAAGGTGACGACCTTATTGTTACGGGTGGCGATGTGCCGGGTGGCGGCATGGTTGAGACCCACCTTGATCATCGCATTGCCATGTCGTTCCTTGTTCTTGGACTGGGCGCGAATGATCCGGTTGCGGTTGATGATGCCAACCCGATTGCGACCAGTTTTCCGAGTTTCGAAGCGCTGATGCGCGAACTTGGGGCCAACCTTGCCCCGGCTGGTTCGTAATCTGTTTCGCGGGCAGGCTTCTCTATTCACATACCGGGGCTCGTAATGCCGTTATTGGCACACAAGTATTAAGTGACATCAAAACAAACAGGGGCACCCGCGCATGATCATCGCAATTGACGGACCGGCAGCATCGGGAAAAGGTACTTTGGCGCGTCGAGTCGCTGCAGCAATGGACTATGCCTACCTTGATACCGGACTTTTATACCGGGCAACGGGCGCAAAGGTTTTGGCGCTTGGGCTTGATCCTTCGAACGAGGATGCAGCGGTCGGGGTGGCAGAAAAACTTGGTGCCGACGATCTTGAGAGTGAAGAGCTTCGTAGCGAAGAAGTTGGAAGTGCCGCATCAAAAGTTGCAGCGATTCCAAAGGTTCGCGCGGTGTTGCTAGCTTTTCAGCGCAACCTTGCCAGCAGCCCGCCTGATGGCAAACGTGGTGCTGTTCTTGATGGTCGTGACATTGGCACGGTTGTCTGTCCGGATGCCCCGATCAAGTTCTATTTGACGGCCAGTGTCGAAGAACGTGCAAACCGTCGGTTCAAACAGTTGCAGGAAAAAAATCCCGCTGCTATATACGAGCGCGTTCTCAAGGAGCTTGAAGAACGGGATGCTCGAGACAGTGCGCGGGACGTTGCGCCGCTCAAGATGGCATCGGACGCAATCCACATCGATACGGATCGTCTGAATGCTGATGCGGTGTTTAATGCAGTCATGGCGCATATTCGGACCCATATGGGCGAGAATGACTGACACACGGGCGTTTTAACCGTCAAGCGACAGAACGATCTCAGGGGTTGTTACCCTAAGGTGAACGACATGTGCGTTCACCTTTTCGTCTATGGAAAACCGTTTGGTTTTTCGCGAACGGGATCGGGACATCGATTGGCAAAAACCCGCCGCGATTTTGTGGCAAGACCATCGGATACAACCGATTGGCCGGAATAGTGACGATACACTCGAAAGGAAGTCTCTTTAATGACAACCGCTGAACAAGCACAATTCTCCACCGGCGAAGATTTCGCCGCCCTGCTGGCCGAAAGCCTCGGTTCTGAAGACGAGGGCTTTATTGGCCGCGTGATGACCGGTACGGTCGTCAAAACCACCGACGACGATGCAATCGTCGACGTGGGTCTGAAGTCCGAAGGCCGCGTGCCGCTTAAAGAATTTGGCGCAGGCGACGTTAATATCGGCGATACCGTTGATGTTTATGTCGATCGCTATGAAAACAAAGATGGCCTGATCGTTCTGTCGCGCGAAAAAGCGCGTCGCGAAGAAGCCTGGGTCGAGCTGGAAAAACAGTTCAACGAAGGCAAACGCGTCGACGGTACCATCTTTGGTCGTGTTAAAGGCGGCTTCACTGTCGACCTGTCGGGCGCCGTGGCATTCCTGCCGGGCAGCCAGGTTGACATCCGTCCGGTTCGCGACGTTACCCCGCTGATGAACAACCCGCAGCCGTTCCAGATCCTGAAAATGGATCGTTCGCGCGGTAACATCGTGGTTTCGCGTCGTGCCGTTCTCGAAGAGACCCGTGCTGAACAGCGCGCCGAACTGATCCAGAACCTCCAGGAAGGTCAGGTTCTTGACGGTGTTGTCAAAAACATCACCGATTACGGCGCATTCGTCGATCTCGGCGGTGTTGACGGCCTGCTGCACGTCACCGACATCGCATGGAAGCGTATCAACCATCCGTCTGAAGCCCTTCAGATCGGTCAGACCGTCAAGGTCCAGGTTATCCGCTTCAACAGCGAAACCCAGCGTATCTCGCTTGGCATGAAACAGCTTGAAGCTGACCCGTGGGAAGGTGTCGAAGCCAAATACCCGGTCGGTTCGAAATTCGAAGGCCGTGTCACCAACATCACCGATTACGGCGCATTCGTCGAACTCGAAGCTGGTGTCGAAGGTCTGGTCCACGTTTCCGAAATGTCCTGGACCAAGAAAAACATCCACCCGGGCAAAATCGTTTCGACCTCGCAGGAAGTCGAAGTCATGGTGCTCGACGTCGATGCACAGAAACGCCGTATTTCGCTTGGTCTCAAGCAGTGCACCTCGAACCCGTGGGATGCCTTCTTGGCCGCTCATCCGGTCGAGTCCGAGATCGAAGGCGAAGTCAAGAACATCACCGAATTCGGTCTGTTCATTGGCCTTCTGGGCGGTATCGACGGTATGGCGCACCTCTCGGACCTGTCATGGGACCGCGCTGGTGAAGAAGTCATCAAAGAATACAAAAAAGGTGACATCGTCAAAGCCAAGGTTCTTGACGTTGACGTCGAGAAAGAACGCATCTCGCTTGGTATCAAACAGCTTTCGGGTGACCCGTTCAAAGAAGCCGTTACCGGCATCAAACGCGGCGAAACCGTAACCTGTGAAATCACCGAAGTTAACGATGGTGGTATCGAGGTTGCTGTTGGTGGCACCGATCTTAAAGGCTTCATCCGCAAGGCTGAACTCGCACGTGACCGTTCGGACCAGCGTCCGGAACGTTTCGCAGTTGGCGAGAAAGTCGATGCGCGTGTGACCACGATCGACGCCAAAACCCGCAAGGTTACCCTCTCGGTCAAAGCTCTTGAAGTTGCTGACGAGAAGAAAGCCATGGCGGATTATGGTTCGGCTGACAGCGGTGCATCGCTTGGTGATATCCTTGGCGAAGCACTTCGCAAGAAACAGGAAGGTGCCGAATAAGGCATCTGTTCCTGATCAAACAGGGTCTGCGACGGCAGATCATGAAGACGGGTCGTGCATTGCACGGCCCGTCAGACTGCTGACAAAGTCCTCGCCATTGGCGGGGACTTTTGATTCAATGGGGAATGCTTAAGAAACCCAGCCCACATCAAA
>TARA_R100000049_G_scaffold5448_1_pt1 | contig 72897 bp, 78 predicted proteins | sample TARA_R100000049 | Tara Oceans TARA_R100000049 (sample SAMEA2619992) | marine metagenome | biome: marine biome (ENVO:00000447); feature: mesopelagic zone (ENVO:00000213) & marine oxygen minimum zone (ENVO:01000065); material: "saline water (ENVO:00002010), including plankton... | reverse complement strand
GGGCTGGTAATAGTCGTAATAGGATACGAAATACTCGACCGCGTTTTCCGGAAAAAACGCCTTCATTTCCGAATAAAGCTGTGCCGCCAGTGTCTTGTTCGGGGCTAGTACAAGGGCCGGTCGCTGCGTCTTTGCGATGATGTTGGCCATGGTAAAGGTCTTGCCCGACCCGGTCACCCCCAGCAGCACCTGATCGCGTTCTTCGCGAGTGATCCCCTCCATCAGCTCGGCAATCGCCTTTGGCTGATCACCAGCGGGCTGGTAATCCGTCACCAGTTTGAATTCCCGCGATCCCGCAACCGGCGGGCGGCGTTTCAGCAAGAATTCCGGCAAGCCGTCATGTATCGGCGCGTTCATTGGATCGACCCCTTTTTCGACATGCCTATAGTTATAGGCCACCGCGACAACATCGCAACCCCCGGCCCTGACAACTGCTGTCAGCAGTTGTCAGGAGACGTCAGGACAAAAAATGCCGGAACAGGCACCGGACTATCGCGTTAAATCGTCATGACTTTCGGATCGGATGCTGCGACGGGCCGTTTTCATCCCAAAGAACCCGCAAAAGGCGCGAAACTGCCTTGAATTGCTTTAAACACGGGCGTAGGGTCCGAACCGAAAGAAAGCGATTCTTTCTATTTCATTTCATTCCAGGGAAACAGACCAATGGCGTTTATTGCCGACCGTTTGAGCCGTATCAAACCCTCTCCTACCATTGCTGTCACCACCAAGGCTGCTGAACTCAAGGCTGCCGGCGTTGATGTGATCGGCCTTGGCGCAGGCGAGCCGGATTTCGATACCCCCGACAACATCAAAGACGCCGCCAAAGCAGCCCTTGATGCTGGCAAGACCAAATATACTCCGGTCGCTGGCACTCCGGAATTGCGCAAGGCGATTGTCGCGAAGTTCAAACGTGAAAATGACCTGGAATACACTATCGACGAAATCACCGTCGGTTGCGGCGGGAAACAGACGCTTTTCAATGCGCTGTTTGCAACGCTGAACCCGGGTGATGAAGTCATTATTCCGGCACCGTACTGGGTGTCCTATCCAGACATGACCCTGATGGCCGAAGGCGTTCCGGTTGTTGTCGAATGCCAGGAAGAAAACGACTTCAAGATCACGGCTGCCGAACTCGAAGCCGCGATCACGCCGAAAACCAAATGGGTTGTTCTGAATTCGCCATCGAACCCGACCGGTGCCGCTTATTCGCGCGCCGAACTGCGCGCAATTGCCGATGTTCTGCTCAAACATGAAAATGTCTGGGTCATGTCCGACGACATGTATGAACATCTCGTCTATGACGATTTCGAATTCACCACCATCGCACAGGTCGAACCGAAACTGAAATCGCGTACGCTCACCTGTAACGGCGTGTCGAAATCCTATGCCATGACCGGCTGGCGTCTTGGTTATGCCGCAGGCCCGGCTGAACTGATCAAGGCGATCAACAAGGTTCAATCGCAGTCCAGCACGCATACCTCCTCGATCAGTCAGGCCGCATCGGTCGAAGCCCTTAACGGCCCGCAGGACTTCCTGAAAGAACGCGCCGAAGTGTTCAAGGAACGTCGCGATCTGGTCGTCAAGGCCATGAATGAATGCGAAGGTCTGACCTGCAAAAAGCCGGAAGGCGCGTTTTATGTCTATCCGTCCTGTGCCGGCACGATTGGCAAGAAAACCCCGGATGGCAAAGTCATCGAAACCGATACCGATTTCGTGACATACCTTCTTGAGTCCGAAGGCGTTGCCGCGGTTCAGGGCTCGGCATTCGGTCTTGCGCCGTATTTCCGCATTTCCTATGCCACCTCGACCGAGGCACTGACCGAAGCCTGCGCACGCATCAAACGTGCCTGTGCCGCGCTGAAATAAGCCGGTTTTCCGATCACGGAAAATTCGACGGGGTCCGGTACTTGCCGGGCCCCGTTTTTTTGTCCATTATCCAATTCAATATTTACGCACTAAATTACCGATAAATCGGACGCACCATGCAAAACGAGAATTTCTACGTCACTGTGGACGGCATCAGCCTGTCCTGTCAGCAGATCATCCCGACCAATGTCAGGCCGGATGCCCCAACGATGCTGTTTCTGCACGAGGCACTAGGGACCATCCGCATGTGGCGCGATTTCCCGGCAAAGCTCGCCACGGCAACCGGCCATCCGGTAATTGTTTACGAACGGCGCGGTCACGGAAAATCCGATCCGCACGGCCCTGACGATATCCCGCGGCCCATCGATTTCCACAACACGGAAACCGATATCTATCTCCATGGCCTGATCAGGGAACTTGGCCTTGATCGCCCGATCCTGTTTGGCCACAGTGACGGGGCCACTATCGCGCTTAAATATGCCGCCCGGTTCCCGAACAATGTTCGTGCCGTCATCAGTGAAGCCGCACATGTTTTTGTCGAGGACGTCACGATTGCCGGGATCAATGAAGCGGCATCGATCTATGCCAGTACGGATTGGAAATCAAAACTCGAACGCCATCATTTCTTCCAGACCGATGACGTATTCCGTGCCTGGGTCGATACGTGGCGCCAACCGGCATTTCGCGACTGGCAGATGATTGACGAACTGCCCAACATCATCTGCCCTATACTGGTCATTCAGGGAAATGACGACCAGTTCGGCAGCGACGAGCAGGTCCACATTATTTGCGACAAGGTCAGCGGTACTGCGACCAAAATGATCCTTGCCGACTGCGGCCATATCCCGCATTTCGATCAACCGGATCAGATCATTGAAGCAGTTTCAATTTTTCTATCTTAGATATTAAGGTTCTATTTCAGGACCTTTTTTTTTATTTTGCACGTCGAATCTAAGAATTTTTCTTCGAAAAATCAGCCGACATTGAAAAGAGAAACACATTAACCAGAAACAATATCCGGGAATAGTTTTCCTAATATTTGCTTAGGAATGTTTTTGGCTCGATCATACAGGCGGTCAGACTTCCGAATTCTACCGATGCCAAAACCTTGTTTTTTGCGGAACAACGCTGAGTGCGGAATTTGATTACTATATGCACTTTTTAAAACAGCCTTGAGCTCATTCCCCTCGTAACGTACATCTTCGGGAATAGACCAAGCCGCCGCGATCATCTTTTTGCTCAAAAAAGGAACACGAGTTTCCAAAGCGACCGCCATGCTGGCGCGGTCAACCTTCGTCAAAACAGAATCGTGCATGTAGGTATGAAAATCAATGTATTGGGCTCTTGTCCTCGGAGAGAGATCCGGCCTGTCGAACTTCCTGAAATACCAATAATCATCGTATGATGACGGGATGTTATGCGCCTTCGCCCATAATCTCTTCCAACGATCTGTTTTGACTATCCCACCTTTAAGAGCAGCCCAACGTTCCATTGGATCCTCAAGAATCTCAGCCTCAAACCTCTGGGATTTCTTTATGAGAGACCGATGAGGAGCATAAGTTTTCAAAAATACAGCGATTGGCCTCAACCATGCCCATTTAACACGCTCCTTCGAGAAAACCCTCTTAGCAAGAGAATACGAAGAATAACCGCCAAACAGCTCATCTCCACCATCACCTGTCAAAACAACGGTAACATGCTCACGGGCCAGTCGACAAACCTCGTTTGTCGGCAGCGCGGAAACATCTCCAAATGGCTCATCGTAAAAAGTTTTTAAAAGAGCAAAATTCTCGTTCGCGATATCCTGACTGAAGAATTTTTCAAAATGTCGTGAACCAATCCTATCTGAAACCATCCGAGCATAAGGTGACTCATCATCGCTTTCATCAACATGACCAATTGAGAATGTTTGTATTTCGGGAAGAATCTTGCTCGCCTCGCAACACACAGCGCTTGAATCAACACCTCCACTCAAGAAAAACCCGACAGGAACATCGGAGACAAGTTGCTCATTGACAGCTTCTCCCAAATGTTCACGTATGAAAGATGGCCAATCCGTCACATCTTTACGATAAGAAAAATCCAGACTCCAATATTTCTTCTTTTCTACAATTAAAGAATCCAGACAAAAAGTTACATAGTGACCTGGATCAATTTTAAAAACATCCCGATACATCGTTTTTGGGCATGGAATATATGAATATGTCATAAAATCGTATATTGCAGTTGGATCAATATTTAGATTTTCATCACCTAAAAATTTTTCTATTGCCTTTAACTCTGAAGCCCAAAAAAAATTGCCATTCATTAAACCATAATACAATGGCTTCACACCAACATGGTCACGGGCCAAAATGACCTTTTTATCCTTACTGTCATATATAGAAAAAGCGAACATTCCATCAATTTCCGCCAGAAGAGTATCAACTCCCCAATGCTTATACCCATGAAGAATAACTTCACTATCACTATCACTACGAAACTTTACATTGAAATCTTTGATCAACCGAGAGCGTAGCTCTCGATAATTATAGATTTCACCATTAACAGTAAGATAAATTCCTTCAGACTCCATTGGCTGGTAGCCATTTTCAGACAAATCCAGAATACTTAGCCGTCGATGCCCGACATAGACTGAGTCACAAACTTTATGCCCCCAGCTATCCGGGCCTCGGTGGGTCAATGTGTGAAGGGCCTGATGAGAAGCTTCAATATTCTCGATGCTCAAATTGGTATGACCAAATATTCCACACATCTTGCCAGCGCTACCTTTTATTGCCAAAAATGAGTCTCTTCGTGACTGCGACATTAGAATCACATCGAGTAAATTAAAATATGAAAATTTCCTACGTAATAACCGTTTACAATAAAGCACCGTATATCCTTGACGTCATAAAATGCCTGGCTGCTGAAAACTCAATACAGCCAGAGGCTGTAGAATACATCTTTGTTGATGATGGCTCTTCGGATGAATCCGTAGATTTGATAAATGAGCACGGTCATTTATTGCCGAGCGGGTTCACTGTAATTGAACAAGAAAATCAAGGTGCAGCCGTCGCCACAAATGTTGGAACTTCTGCAGCACAATACGAATGGATTCGCCTGCTGGATGGTGATGACATTCCATGTAGAGAGTCGACCCGGGTCATGTATGAAATCGCGACAGAGAATAAAGTCGATTTTGTGATTGGATCCTTTGGGTATTTTTCTCAATCAGAAGACGCCACCAATCAGATGGGGGAAACAAACAGAAATAATTATGTTGTAATGAATAGAAAACAATCACAAGAACGCTTCATTAAAAGCTTTCCGCATAACTCCAGCTGTATGCTGATAAAAAAATCACTTTTTGAAAAATTTGGCGGAGCCGATACTCGTTTACGCTCCCCTGACTACACTATTGCACTCAGAGCGACAGCAATGACAGAAAAAATTTCTCTAATAACAGAAAATGTTGCAATGATGGTTCAAGAAGCCCCCGGAAGACTTTCATCGCAAATTGCACGTAGCCGCTATGACTCTATTTGCGCCATTTACTATTTTGCGCACGAACTTTTACCGAATGAACGCGATGTCGCTATTGCAGTTTACAAGCGCTCCTGCTCAAGAGCTTATCGGTATGCACGAAAACTTGGAAATAGCCCATTCAAACACTTCATACGATATATCTATTCCAAACTTTTCATTCCCTCAGACTTAAAGAAGGCAACTTATAATTGTTTATCTGCTTTCACCCCGAATGGATTGCCTGAGCGCCCCCCCGAATGGACGCCTCGCATTCAAAACAACCAGTAATCCCGCATCAATCCCGCTGAAAACAAAAAGCTCCACGGCGATTGCTGCGGAGCCTTTCTTTAAATTTGGTCAAATCTACGAGCAGTTATTCCGCCAATGCATCCTCGGCATCCAGAACAACCGAGACCGCATGGATCACCGATGCAATGCGCACAGCATTCTGAACGGTTTCTTTTTTGATACCCGCGTTTTTCAGAACTTTCTCGTGGCTGTCGATGCACATCCCGCAACCATTGATCGCCGAAACCGCAAGCGAGAACAGCTCGAAATCGGCTTTGTCGATGCCTGGCTTGCCGATGATGTTCATGCGCAGGCGCGCGGGCATGGTGGCGTATTCCGGTTCGGACACAAGGTGTGTGAACCGATAATAGATATTGTTCATCCCCATGATCGCCGCCGCACCCTTGGCAGCCTGAAACGCTTCGTCGCTCAGCTTGGTTTTGGCTTCGGCGGCAACAGCTTTCAGAAGCTTTGCGTTGCGCGATGCATAGGCACACGCAAGGGCAGTGCCATAGACCTGCTGATCGGTCATACCCGGATTGTTGGCAAGACTGCTAAGGTTCAGCTTCAGATCCTTGGCATAGTCCGGCATGACGTCTTTGATTTCGGAAATGGAAGACATTGAAGCATCTCCTTTTAACTGAAGAATGAAATTCAAAACTGAAAAAGGCCCTCAGCCATCGCGCACACCGCAAGTTTTGCGGGCACATGGATTAATTTCACCGATGGACTGAAAGCGGATCCGGGCAAAAGCCCGGATCCAAATCGGTCTGGAAAACCTTAAAGGGTTGCTTCACCCTGGTTCCAGTTGCACGGGCAGAGTTCGTCGGTCTGCAGCGCGTCAAGAATACGCAGGGCTTCCTGCGGGTTACGACCAACCGAAAGGTCGTTAACCTGAACGTGACGGATGATGTTGTCCGGATCGATGATGAAGGTCGCGCGCAAAGCAACACCTTCGCCTTTGGCCAGAACACCAAGCGCGTTCGACAGTTCTTTTTTCTCGTCAGCCAGCCATACGAACGGGCTGTCGCCCAGATCTTCATGGTGGGTACGCCATGCAGCGTGGACGAAATCGGTATCGGTCGAGCAACCAAGCAGAACCGCATCGCGGTCTTCGAAGTCACCGTTCAGTTCGCCGTAACCAACGATTTCGGTCGGGCAAACAAAGGTGAAGTCTTTCGGCCAGAAGAACAGAATCTTCCATTTGCCTTCATAGGACTTGTCGGTAACCGGTACGAAGCTGTCAGGACCTTTGCCCGAAACGCCGGTAAGATTGAATTCTGGAAGCGTATCGCCAACTGTAAGCATATTGGTTACTCCTAACCTTGGTTTGAATTTATCCCAAAGACGGCCCCCGACAGGCCGTACAAATTTTGTTCGCAAGTGCAATAATGCACTCCTTGCTGGCGATTTGTAGTTAAATGAACTAACTAAGACCAATAGAATTAATTTCGATGTTCGATAGGAAAAATTTATGGCTGCCCAACCAAGCATAAAGCAGCTCAAATATCTGGTCGCATTGTCGGAAACCGGCCATTTTGGCCGGGCTGCCGAAGCGTGCTTTATCACGCAACCCAGCCTGTCGGCTGCCATCAGCGAGCTTGAAAACCTGCTTGGCGCCCAGTTGGTGGAACGCAACAAGCGTCAGGTCCTGATCACGCCGCTTGGACGTGAAGTTGTCTCGCGGGCGCGAAATATTCTTCAGGAAGTTGATGAACTGACCATGATGGCACAGTCAGCGACCGAACCCCTTTCAGGTCCGATCAATTTTGGCGTGATCCCGACAATCGGCCCCTATCTTTTGCCTGATGTCATCAACCGCCTCAGGGCCGGTTTCCCGAAATTGCAGCCCTTCCTGCGCGAAGACCAGACAGCCAAGCTTATAGAACTTCTGGCCGCCGGAAAACTTGATATCGCATTGATTGCCCTGCCGATCGAGGAAAACTGGCTCGAAGAAATGGACCTGTTCGAAGACAGATTCGTTTTTGCCTGTAGCCCGGACAATCCGCTGACGCGCAAAAAGAAAATCGACATCACCGACATCAAGGATGAAAAGCTGCTGCTGCTTGAGGACGGCCACTGCCTGCGCGATCAGGCATTGGAAGTCTGCCAGAAAGCCGGCTGGAGCAAATCTGCCGATTTCCAGGCCAACAGCCTGTCAACGCTGGTTCAGATGGTATCGGCCGGGATCGGCTCCACCCTGCTTCCGGAAATGTCGCTGGAGGTGGAGGCGCGCCGCCCCGACTCTCTCGCCATCCTTCCTTTCCAGAATCCGGTTCCGGTTCGACGTATAGGACTGGTCTGGCGGCGCAGTTCCGCCCGTAAAAAGGAGTTCCGCCAGTTGGGGACCTATTTGCGCAATACACTTGAAACCTGTGAACGATCACATGTCGCCTGATTGTGCAGTACCACCCAGCCCATTTGGATAAGCCACGGGACCGGACGATAGCCGATGCTGCCAATCAAGGATAACAACCCGACGACAATCACCCCATGGGTGACCTATGGCCTGATCGCCGTTAATGTCGTCGTGTTCCTGTTAACCATGTCCCTTGCACCGCAAAGCCAGTTTCAGGTCAATTTGCAATATGGTGCCATTCCAGCGGTTCTGTTCGGGAATGCCCAATTACCCCCGCAGCTTGCCGTTTTTCCGCCGGGCTTTGAATTCCTGTCGATCTTTAGCGCCATGTTCATGCATGGCGGCTGGATGCATATCGGCGGCAACATGCTGTATCTTTGGGTATTCGGCAACAATGTCGAAGACGCCATGGGGCATTTCAGATTTCTGGTGTTTTACCTTGTTTGCGGTATTGCCGCCGCACTCGGCCATGGCTTGCTTGATACCACATCGCAAATTCCGATGATCGGCGCATCCGGGGCGCTGGCCGGGGTATTGGGGGCCTATTTCCTTCTGTTTCCCAAGGCACGGGTTCTGGTGTGGTTCTTCTGGGTCTTTATCTTTTACGTTCCGGCGGTTGCCGTCCTTGGTCTCTGGATCGGCATGCAGTTCGTCAATCTGTCGAGTGGTGCCGAACAGGGGGTGGCCATTCTGGCCCATATTGCCGGTTTCTTTGCCGGTCTGGCGCTGATCCCGTTCTTTAAATATCGCTATATCCCGCTTTGGCAGGGCGGCCCCAAACAGGTCCCGGTTTTCGGTGTTTACCGGCCAGGTCGCAAAAGCAATGCAACCAATGCCTCACCACCGCCGTGGGCCGCGGCATACGAGGCCGAACGTGCGGCACGCCGTGAACGGATGAAACGTGCGGGCCGTGGACCATGGGGACGCCCGGGTGAAACCAATATGGATAAATCCCCGTGGGGCCGGTATCAGCCGCCAAAGCCACAACCAAAACCAGGTGTGGGCGTACCAAAAGTTACGCGCTTGCATCGCGGGGATGAACCCGACAATACTTGATCAAAGTCTTTCCAACCGAACCGGGGAACGATCATGCGCGCTGCCTTTTTCACCGAATATCAGGGTCCAATTGAAGTCAGGAAATTGGACGATCCGACACCGGAAAATGACGGCGTTGTCATCAAGGTTGGGGCGACCGGGCTGTGCCGAAGCGACTGGCACGGCTGGATGGGCCATGATTCCGATGTGAAACTGCCCCACGTTCCCGGCCATGAATTTGCCGGCACCATCGAAGCGGTTGGCAAGGATATCAAACGCTGGAAAGTCGGCGACCGGGTCACGGTCCCGTTCGTTTCGGGCTGCGGCCATTGCCCGGAATGCCACAGCGGCAATCATCAGGTTTGTGATCATCAGTTCCAGCCGGGCTTTACCCATTGGGGAAGCTTTGCCGAATATGTCGCGATTGACTATGCCGATACCAATCTGGTGCGCCTGCCCGATGAAATGGATTTCGCCACCGCCGCCAGCCTTGGCTGTCGTTTCGCCACCAGTTTCCGTGGCGTGATTGACCAGGGCAAAGTCAGTGCCGGTCAAATCGTAGCCGTTCACGGCTGCGGCGGTGTAGGGCTGTCAGCCATCATGATCGCAGCAGCGGCTGGTGCACGCGTGATCGCGGTTGATATCGACGATGCCAAGCTTGACCTTGCCCGTGAACTGGGCGCGATCGATATCCTTAACGCCAAAACCTGTGATGACATTCCGTCCGCGATCAAGGACCTGTCTGGCGGCGGGGCACATGTATCCGTCGATGCCCTTGGCAGTGCCATCACCAGTTTCAATTCCGTGTCATGTTTGCGCAAACGCGGCAAGCATATCCAGATCGGCCTTATGACCGGCGACCATGCCCATGCTCGCGTTCCGATGGACCGCGTGGTTGCCCACGAACTTGAAATCCTTGGTAGCCACGGCATGCAGGCATTTCGCTATGACGCGATGATCGACATGATCATGACCGGCAAACTCGCGCCACAAAAACTGATCAGGGATCGAGTCACCCTGGCCGAGGGCGCAACGGCCTTGATGAATATGGATAATTTCGTCAGCACCGGCGTTACTGTGATCGACCGCTTCTAACACCAACAATTAATATGCCAAGCATCCCGCACCCTCACCGCCCTCTTTAGAATACTTATAATTTAAGAATTCCAAACTTTAAATCATTCATGGTTGAATGCCCTGTGCATAGCCCCTACGTTGCTTGTGGGTACTCAAAGTAATTCACAAGAGAACACCGGCTTTCGCAGGGGATACAAAGTGCGAAAGAAACGGTTTCCAGCCTGAAAAGAGAGGGAACCGATGACAGATATTCAAACGATGGATTCCGGCACACGGCGCAAAACTGAATTGCGCTGCTTCGTTTTGCTGGCTGTTGTCCTGGCCCCGGTACTGGCGGTTGCGCTGGTCGGCGGGCTTGGATTTTCAATCTGGATTTATCAGATGTTTGCCGGGCCTCCTGGACCACCGATGTAATATCGGGGAACGTCGTCATGTCATCTGCACCGAAACTTACCAGTAGGCGTGCTTTCTTTTCCGGTCTGCGCGGTTTGCCCGCAGACGCGGGGGAAACGCACACGCCAAATATCATCCGGCCTCCTTGGTCATGGGGTTTCGAAGATCACTGCACCGCGTGTGGTGACTGCATTCCCGCATGCCCGGAAAACATCATCAAGGCCGGTCCGGACGGACACCCGGAAATCGACTTCGCAAAAGGCGAATGCACCTTCTGTGACGCCTGTGCGGATGCCTGTAACGAACCGGTTTTTGATCGTTCGGCTCCCGCCCCTTGGCATCTTGACGTTTCTGTCAGCAGCAAATGCTTTGCCGAAAACGGTGTCTATTGCCGTTCCTGCGGTGATGTCTGCCCGGAAAGCGCGATCCGCATCATTCCGCAATTGGGCGGTCGCGCCCGCGTATTGATCGGCGACGATCTTTGTACCGGCTGTGGTGCCTGTTTTAGCGCATGCCCGGTTGATGCCATTTCAATCAAACCCGCCACGGAGATAGCCCATGGATGACAAAGTCGGCGTGATCTCCAGCATGATTATTCAGTCTCGCCCTGAAAATATGACAGCAATCAAGGCAGCCCTTCTGAACATGCCCGACACTGAAATCAGTGCCGATGACCCGTCCGGAAAGATCGTTGTCGTGATGGAAGCCGCAAGCGACCGACAGCTCGCAGACGGCATGAAAGAGATCGGCGACATCCCTGGTGTTCTGGGGGTTAACCTGGTCTTCCATCACAATGAAAACGCCCAATAACAACCAATAATCCGTCTGACCTTTGGCTCGAGGAAATTAACAATGTTCAAGGCAAAGATATCCCGTCGCGATGCCCTGAAAGCAAAAGCCGCCGCCGTTGCCGCTGCGGCTGCTGGCATCAGTTTGCCTGCTGCGGCACAAAATCTGGTGACTGATTCGGAACACACCCAACTCAAATGGTCAAAGGCCCCCTGCCGGTTCTGCGGCACCGGCTGTTCGGTCATGGTCGCGACCAAGGACAACCATGTGGTTGCCACCCATGGCGATGTCCTGTCCCCGGTTAACCGTGGCCTGAACTGCGTCAAAGGCTACTTCCTGTCAAAGATCATGTATGGCCAGGACCGCCTGACACAGCCGTTACTGCGTAAAAAGAACGGTGTCTATGACAAGAATGGCGATTTTACGCCCGTCTCGTGGGACGAGGCCTTTGACGTGATGGCCGAAAAATGGAAAGCCGCACTCAAGGCAAAAGGTCCGACTTCTGTTGGCATGTTCGGGTCCGGCCAATGGACGGTTTGGGAAGGATATGCCGCCTCCAAACTGATGAAGGCCGGTTTCCGATCCAACAACCTAGACCCCAATGCACGTCATTGCATGGCGTCCGCCGTTGTCGGTTTCATGCGCACATTTGGCATGGACGAACCGATGGGGTGCTATGACGACATGGAAGCCGCCGACGCCTTTGTGCTTTGGGGATCGAACATGGCGGAAATGCACCCGATCCTTTGGACGCGTGTCACTGATCGTCGCCTGTCGGCCCCGCATGTCAAGGTCGCGGTTCTTTCAACATATGAACATCGCTGTTTTGACCTTGCCGATATCCCGATGGTGTTCAAGCCGCAGACCGATCTGGCGATCCTGAACTATATCGCCAATCACATCATCCAGACCGACCGGGTCAATACCGATTTTGTCAACAAACACACGATCTTCCGCCGCGGCAACATCGATATCGGTTATGGCCTGCGCCCCGAAGATCCGCGCGAACAATCGGCCCAAAATGCATCGGATGCCGGTGGCTCGACCGACATGACATTTGACGAGTTCGCCGAATTCGTCTCGGAATACACCCTTGATAAGGTCCATGAAATGACCGGCGTTCCCAAGGAGCGCCTCGAAGCTCTGGCCGAACTTTATGCCGATCCGAAAATCAAGGTCACATCCTTCTGGACCATGGGCTTTAACCAGCATACCCGCGGGGTTTGGGCCAACAACCTTTGCTACAACATCCATCTTCTGACCGGCAAAATCGCCGAACCGGGCAATTCACCCTTCTCGCTGACCGGGCAACCGTCTGCCTGTGGTACCGCACGCGAAGTCGGCACGTTTTCCCATCGCCTGCCCGCCGATCTGGTGGTGACCAATCCCGAACACCGCAAACACGCCGAAGAAATCTGGAAACTGCCCGAAGGCACAATTCCCGACAAGGTCGGCTACCATGCCGTGCTTCAGAACCGGATGCTCAAGGACGGTAAGCTCAACGCGTACTGGGTCCAGTGCAATAACAACATGCAGGCTGGCGCCAACATGAACGAGGAAGGCTGGCCCGGTTACCGCAACCCGGAAAACTTCATTGCCGTTTCCGACGTCTATCCGACCGTCACCTGCGAGGCCGCCGACCTGATCCTGCCGACTGCGATGTGGGTCGAAAAAGAAGGCTGTTATGGCAATGCCGAACGCCGCACGCATATGTGGCATCAGCTAGTCGACGCGCCGGGCGAAGCCAAATCCGATCTGTGGCAATTAATGGAATTCTCCAAACGCTTCAAGATCGAGGAAGTCTGGCCCGAAGACCTTCTGGCCAAGGCACCGGAACTGCGTGGCAAAACCATGTTTGACGTGCTGTTCCAGAATGGACAGGTCAATAAATTCCCGCTCGAAGATACCGCACCGGACTATAACAACGTCGAAGCCAAGCATTTCGGTTTCTACGTCCAGAAGGGCCTGTTCGAGGAATACGCGACCTTTGGCCGCGGGCATGGTCACGACCTTGCCCCGTTCGACAGATACCACGAAGTACGCGGCCTGCGCTGGCCCGTTGTGGACGGCAAGGAAACCCTGTGGCGTTACCGTGAAGGTTACGATCCCTATGTCACGCCGGGGGCCGGGGTCGAATTTTACGGCCACAAGGATGGCAAGGCACGCATCTTTGCCCTGCCGTATGAGCCGCCTGCCGAAAGCCCGGATGAAGAATATCCCTATTGGCTGTGTACCGGGCGTGTGCTGGAACACTGGCATTCCGGTTCGATGACCGAACGGGTGCCCGAACTTTACCGGGCGTTCCCGGACGCACTTTGCTTCGTCCATCCCGACGATGCCGCCGAAATGGGCATGCGACGCGGCGACGAGGTCCGGGTGATTTCAAGACGCGGTGAAATGCGTACCCGCGTTGAAACACGCGGCCGTAACAAACCGCCGCGTGGCCTGATCTTTGTGCCGTGGTTCGATGCAAGCCAGCTGATCAACAAAGTCACGCTGGACGCCACCGACCCGATGTCCAAACAGACGGACTTCAAAAAATGCGCCGTCCGTCTGGAAAAGGTGTGAGGGAGGAAACCATGAAAATGACCCCGAAATGGCTCATGGCGCTGGCGATTATTGCAATTGCTGGCGCGGCATATGCCGCCGAACCGATCACCACCCTGCGCAGCACCGCCCCCGATCAGGAGAGCGCGGCACCACGGATCAGCAACTTCGAGGATACGGACCAGAAACGCCCGCGCAATTATCCCGAACAGCCGCCAACCATCCCGCACGATATCGAAGGATATCAGATCGATAAAAACGCCAATAAATGCCTGTCATGTCATGCGCGTTCGCGCACCGGCGAAAGCGGCGCACCGATGGTTTCGATCACCCATTTCATGGATCGGGACGGTCAGTTTTTGGCCGCGGTCAGCCCACGGCGCTATTTCTGCACGCAGTGTCATGTGTCCCAACGTCAGGTCGAGCCGCTGGTCGGCAACAGCTTTGTCGATATTGATGCATTGCTGCCCAACAATAGCACGCGGATCGCGGAATAGGGAGATTGCCAATGTTCGATCTTCTGAAACGCTATTGGAAGGTCCTGAATTCACCAAGTGTGCATTTCAACCTCGCCTTTTTGACGCTGGGCGGCTTCGTTGCTGGTGTTATCTTCTGGGGCGGGTTCAACACCGCACTTGAAGCAACAAATACCGAAAAGTTCTGCATTTCATGTCATGAAATGCGGGACAACGTTTTTGCCGAACTTAAATCAACGATCCACTATTCCAACCGGTCCGGTGTGCGCGCCACCTGTCCGGATTGTCATGTTCCGCATGAATGGACTGACAAGATTGCCCGTAAAATGCAGGCATCCAAGGAAGTCTGGGGCAAGATTTTCGGCACCATCAGCACACGCGACAAGTTTGTTGAAAAGCGTCTTGAACTGGCCCAGCACGAATGGGCCCGGCTGAAAGCCAACAATTCGCTGGAATGCCGTAACTGCCATTCTGCTGAATCGATGGACATCACCCGCCAAAGCCCCCGTGCCGTCGAAGCGCACGAGAAATTTTTGTTCACCGGCGAAAAGACATGTATCGACTGTCACAAAGGGATCGCGCATCATCTGCCTGACATGTCGGGTGTTCCCGAGTGGCAGTAACCGATTATCCGGCGTGATCGCATCTGTGTGGCGATCACGCCGAAATCCGCGTGAAGGACGGGCTATGACTTTGACGATATTTGTCGACACCGGCATTTTGCCACATGGCAACCGGGGCTAGATAAATGCTGGCTGGTATCCCCTTTCTCCCCAAAGACGCTATCGACGATCTGCTGGATCGTCTGGCAAATCACGTCGTTGCCAAGGGGCTGCGTGTCGCGGGCTATGTGCAGAAACGCCGCGCGGACCGTGATTGCGGAACCCTGGTTTATGTCCGCAATCTTGGCACCGGACATGAAATGCCGATCACCAAAAACCGCGGGTCGCTGGCGCGCGGCTGCAAGCTGGATGGCGATGCATTGGCAACCCTGTCCGAACAGCTTGAAGGCGATCTGGATCATACCCCCGATATCCTGATCATCGGGCGGTTTGGACGCAGCGAAGCCGACGGGCGCGGATTGCGCGACGTGATATCAAAGGCAATGGATTTGGGAATTCCGGTACTGGTCGGGGTTCGCGATGAATATGACGCCGCCTGGCAGGACTTCCACGGTGGCTATGCCCAAACCCTGCCCTTTGACGAGGACTCAATCATCATCTGGTGGCAGGAACAAGTCAGGGAACGCGCAACACAGGAAGCCTGATGACCTGTCATCAGGCCACACGCTAAACGCTGCAAACGCCAAGGTTGGCATCAACAATAACCCGCTCGTCGATCAGAACGCGGGTCGCAAAACTTTCAAACCACGCCCCGAATGCCGCATCATATCTGGCGCGTCCGGCACGCTGTTGATCAGGGTTCTGACCATTCGGGCGTTCAGTCTTTTCCGCGGATTTCGCAAGCCAGCGTTCATGGGTTTCGTCATCGACTTCGGGATGGAACTGAATCCCCCAGATCCGGTTATCAACGTGATAGGCCTGATTGGGGAAAACCGAGCCGCGCGCCATCAATTCAGCCCCGTCGGGAAGCTCGAACCCCTCGCTGTGCCAGTGATAAACCATCATTTCATCGGGGAACAATTCACGCCCGGCCTCGGTCGCCTCGATCGGGTAATAACCGATTTCAGTCATGCCATCGGCACGCGAGGTGACTTTGGCCCCCAAATGGCGCGCCATCAATTGCGCACCAAGGCAAATGCCCAGATACATCGCGTTGCTGTTCACGACATGGGGCAGCCATTCCATGATCTTTGCAACATTAGCCTCATGGTCGTCATTGGCACTCATCGGACCGCCAAACACAATCGCCAGATGGTAGCCTGACATATCACTTGGCAACGCGTCGCCTTCACCCGGACGGCGAATATCGAACTCGTACCCATACCGGCACAAAACAGCCCCAACCCGACCGGGTTGACCGGTGGCAGAATTGAAAACCATTAAAACGCGTTTCGCGGGACTTAATTCGTTCATGCCGACCTCGTTGCTGCGATAGCGAAAGGGTGGCGGTTTAGAACCGTTTTGACAAGCCCCGAGACCATAAAAGGCAAAACGACATGACAAAAGGCCACCGCATTTCTGCGATGGCCTTCGGGGCTTTTCCCAATCGTCATATAATGCCGAAAAGCGGCTTATACGTTGAATTTAAAGTGGAAGATGTCTCCGTCCTTGACGATGTAGGTCTTGCCTTCCTGACGCAGTTTGCCGTTATCGCGTGCACCGGCTTCACCGCCAAAGGTGATGAAATCGTCATAGGCGATGGTTTCGGCCTTGATGAAACCGCGTTCAAAATCGGTATGGATCACACCGGCGGCATTCGGTGCGGTTGCGCCGGAATATACTGTCCATGCACGCGCTTCTTTCGGGCCAACCGTGAAGAAGGTCAAAAGGTTAAGCAGCTTGTAGCCTTCGCGGATAACACGTGCCAGACCGGTTTCTTCAAGGCCAAGCCCCTCAAGGAATTCTTTCTTGTCTTCGGCACTCTCGAGCAGGGCAACCTCGGACTCAATCGCGGCTGAAATCACAACCGAACGCGCACCCTGTGAGGCAGCCATTTCGGCAACCTTGGCCGAAAGCGCATTGCCATCAGCCGCACTGTCTTCATCCACGTTGCACGCATAAAGGACCGGCTTGCTGGTCAGAAGCTGCAACATGCGAAACGCCTTGGCTTCGTCATCGTTGTTGATTTCAACAACACGTGCCGGTTTGCCTTCGCGCAGGGCTTCAAGCGTACGTTCAATCAGCTCCAGCGTCAGTTTGGCATCTTTATCGCCACCCTTGGCACGTTTCTGAAGGCCGGTAACGCGCTTTTCAAGGCTGTCCATATCGGCCAGCATCAATTCGGTTTCGATGGTTTCCGCATCACGCACCGGATCAACCGATCCTTCGACATGGGTGATGTCCCCATCTTCGAAACAACGCAGAACATGCACGATGGCATCGGTTTCGCGGATATTGGCCAGGAACTGGTTACCAAGCCCCTCGCCCTTGGATGCACCGCGCACAAGACCGGCGATATCAACGAATTCAAGCTGGGTCGGAATGATGGTCGCCGACTTGCCGATGGCGGCAATCTTATCAAGGCGTTCATCAGGAACGCTGACCCGACCGGTGTTCGGTTCGATGGTACAGAACGGGAAGTTCGCGGCTTCGGCCGCGGCAGTCTGTGTCAGGGCGTTAAACAGGGTCGATTTACCAACGTTGGGCAGACCGACAATACCGCATTTGAATCCCATCTTTTCCGGGCTCCGTCACTTCGAATGTGTCTGAAACAGGATGGGGCAGGCCCCGATCCCGATGCTATTTCTTTTTGTTAAAGGCGCGGGCCAGTGCATGCGCCATGGCGGTTGCGGCGTTGCTGACCGGGGTGTCGGGCTTGCCTTCAACCTCCGGCGCATCAGACGCACCTTTATCTTCTATCTTGCCGTCGCCTTTCACAGCGTTGGCCGATTTCTCAACCGCCGCAGCCGGTTTTGGCTTTTTCTCGGCCTTGGGTTTTGGCGGCGAGACAATGTGCGAAACCTTGCTCATGAAACCGCCGTCGTCTCCCTTGACGAGACGCGGGAATTCAAGTGCGACGCCATCCAGCAGCGCCATAAGCCAACCGTTCTGTTCGGCCTTGGAAAAATCGCCCAGAACATGCCCGTGAACACGTTCCTTTTCCCCAGGATGGCCAATACCAAGCCGCACACGACGATATTCCTTGCCGCAATGGGCGTCGATGGACCGCAATCCGTTATGCCCGCCATGGCCGCCGCCGCGTTTGACGCGCAGCTTGCCCGGTGGAAGATCCAGCTCGTCATGCAGGACAATAACGTCTTCGATCGGAATTTTGTAAAAACGCAGGACTTCGCCAACGCTTTGGCCCGAAAGGTTCATGAAAGTTTCCGGCTTTAATACCAGAATCTTTTGGCCGTTCACTTCGCCTTCGGCAATTTGCCCCTGAAATTTCTTGCGCCAGGGTCCAAAAGAATGACGGCGGACGAGTTCGTCCGCCGCCATAAAGCCGATATTGTGGCGATTGGCGGCATATCCCGAACCCGGGTTCCCCAATCCAATCACCAATAACATCGTAGACCTCGATCTTATTCTTCGGTCGCTTCTTCGTCGTCAGCGCTTTCGGCATTTTCTTCCGATTTAAGCGCAGACGGAGCAGCAACAGTCGCAACCGTGAAGTCACGGTCGGTAATGGTGAGTTCGACACCTTTCGGCAATTTGATCGCCGAAATGTGAATCGAGTCGCCAACTTCGACACCAGTCAGATCGAAGACGAGTTCTTCCGGAATGGCATTCGGTGCACATTCAACTTCGACATCGTGACGAACGATGTTCAGAACGCCGCCTTTTTTCAGACCCGGGGATTTCTCTTCGTTAACGAAGCGAACCGGGACTTCAACGGTCATGGTCTGACCTTTTGCAAAACGCAGGAAGTCGACATGGATCGGAGCATCCGTCACTTTGTCGAACTGTACGTCGCGTGGCAGGACTTCGTAGGTTTCTTTGCCAATCTTGACATCAAGAATGTGCGAGAAGAAACCCTGCTTGTGCAGAAGCTTGTTGAGCGGACGCGGGTCAATCTGGAACAGAACAGGTTCCTGTTTTGCTCCGTAAATGACACCAGGGACCATACCGGCACGACGCACGGCACGGGCGGCCCCCTTTCCGGCCCGTTCACGGATTTCCGCAGTGATAACAGTGTTTGCCATCGGAAAATCTCCTTGAACTAAAAACATATTGCGACCGTGGGCTGGTGCAAATCACCGGTGAAAACCCACGAAAGCAAACGCGCTGGCCTCCAGGGGTGCCAGCGCAGCAGCGCCTTATACCCTCAATCGAAAAGAACGGAAACAGATTTTTCTTCCGAAATTCGACGAATGGCTTCGGCCATCAAAGGTGCAATCGGAAGCTGACGAATTTTCGAACAGCCACGCACCGCTTCGGATGCCTTGATCGAGTCCGTGGTCACGACTTCGGTCATCGGCGAATTGGCAATACGCTCAACAGCCGGGCCCGACAGAACACCATGCGAAACATAGGCCGCAACCGATGCCGCACCGCGCTCTTTAAGAGCCGTCGCCGCATTGCAAAGGGTGCCAGCCGAATCAACGATGTCGTCAACCAGAATGCAGGCCGCATCCTTGACGTCACCGATAACATGCATGACTTCGGACACACCGGCCTGCGGGCGGCGTTTGTCGATGATGGCCAGTTCGGCATCCAGACGTTTTGCAACGGAACGCGCGCGTGCCACACCACCGACGTCCGGGCTGACGATAACCAGTTTCTGGCCTTCGAACTTGTTGCGGATGTCGCTGGTCAGAACCGGGGACGCAAACAGGTTATCAAGCGGAATATCGAAGAAGCCCTGAATCTGACCGGCATGAAGGTCCATGGTCAGAACGCGGTCTGCACCGGCAACCGTGATCAGGTTGGCAACCAGCTTTGCCGAAATCGGGGTACGGGGACCCGATTTACGATCCTGACGCGCATATCCGAAATACGGAAGCACAGCGGTAATGCGGCGGGCCGAACCACGGCGAAGCGCATCAAGAACCACCAGAAGTTCCATAAGATGGTCGTTTGCAGGGAAAGAAGTGCTCTGAATGACAAAAACGTCCTCACCGCGGACGTTTTCCTGTATTTCACACCAGATTTCCTGATCGGAGAATCGCTTGAGATCTGCACGGGTAAGCGGCAGGCTCAAGTGATCAGCAATTGCCTCAGACAGCGGGCGGTTGCTGTTACAAGCGAGGATCTTCATGGCGGGGCCTCGATTAATGGGTGCCGGGAAAGTGAATAAATCTAATGTCCTGTGCGGTACAGGCCGGATGCAAACTTGCCGGTAACAGATCCCGTCACGTCTTTCCTGTCGTTCACTTGACCGTATAATTCGGCGCTTTCGCCTTCCGGTCCAACGACATATCCACGACACTCAAAGACCAATAATGAGCAAGTCCACATATCAGTGAACCGCGGCGGTGTTATAACCAGCCGTTAACAGTCTGTAAATGGTCGCGGTGCCGAATATCGACAAGGCAGTCATGCAGATTGGCGCAATATCGGACGATCAGCACGCTATCAACGTGACGATACCGTCTTTTTATCGGCCTTAAGCATCATGCCCTTTTTGCGCGCCACCTGAGTAAGCGCCCCTTCAAGGGCATCGACAGCGGCTTGGGCGGCAATCGATGCCACCGACCCCCAACGTTCATCAAGCCGTCCGTGCGGCACGACATTGTTTTGCGCCATCTGGCCCAATTCGGTGCCATCCGGGTCCATGATCACCCAGTCGATCTGAACCTGATCAAGCGGCGTCGTGGTTTTGCGGTCCACTGGTTTAACGGAAATTGTCGCCGATAAAATGATCGATCTATCGTCTATTTCATCGTCAACCTCGATCCCCTTAGCACGCAGCAACGCCCCCGCGGAACGTACCAGTGCTTCATTCCCATCGCCCGGTGCCCCTGCAAAATCAACAAGTGCGATCTTCACCACCGGTGCCTCGGCAAATTGGGAACGATCACCCGAAATCAGAAACGCAATCCGCTTGGCCGGCTCGTCCACCAGCTGATCATATGCCTGCTGTGCCGGATCGACCTTTTCGCCCTTAAGGTCGCGAACCTTGTCGGCAAGCTCCTTGGGCACGGCAAGGTTGGTTTCTTCGGGGCCGTTCGGGGTTTGGGCAAACCAGTAACCTGATTGCAATTCCCCCGCCCCGCGGGCGGTATCAATCGCCAGGCCATCCGGGTTCATCAAAACCCAGGTCACATCAATATAGGCCGCATCACCGCTCGCCAGGCGGGACTCGACATTGGGCCGCAATATAAAGTCACCGCCGATCTGGCTGTCGCTATAAGCCGGGATATCAAGATTGCGAAGCGCGCGTGCCATCGCGCGCGACAAATGCACCGATGCCCCCTCGGGCAGATCTTCGCCGATCTCGACCCGGACCGTGTTGGTATCGCGCAGTTCCAGCAATGTCGGATCACCTTCGCGACCGGCCCCTTCAAACGGGCGCGGTAAATCACCGCATGCCGCAAGCGGCAAAACACAGGACGCAAAAAGAACCAGAAACCGTAATCGAGAAATCATCTATTCAAATTCACCGCGTCACATCAAAACGCAGCCAACCATGGCTGCAATGATCATAAAGAAGAACAGCATGATCAAATGGGGCATAGCATGTTTCCTCGCAATCCCGGGATCAGGAACCGGTCAGCATGATCGCCGATAACTGCCGTCCGTAATCAGGTTCACCGCGAAGGGTCGTCCGGCGATAGCTGTAAAACAATTCTTCTTCGGCCAAGGTATCGCGCGCCACCAGCTCGACCGCGGCAATACCTGTCGCCATGGTCCGGCGGCGGACATATTCCGGCAGATCGAACATGAAGTGACCATCGCGGACGGATCGATCAAAAAGGTCCTCATCCCCGGATGGACCCGACAGGATCGTATCACGGAACCCGGCATCGACTTCGTAGGACGGACGCGCAATGCACGGCCCGACAGAGGCCGATATATTGTCACGCGACGCGCCAAGCTTTTCCATCGCACTTACGGTTGCCTCGGATATCCCGGCGAATGATCCGCGCCATCCTGAATGACACGCACCAATCACGCGCGCCTTTGCATCATGGAACAATACCGGCGTGCAATCCGCCGTCAGAATGCCCAGCATCACATCGGGGCGGTCGGTTACCATCGCATCAGCCTTCGGGGCTTCTTCGCGCTCCAGCGGGCGTTTCAGCACCGCAACATCAATCCCATGCACCTGATAAACCGTGGTCAGACGGTCCGCCTTCGTACCAAACGCCTTTGCCGCACGTGCGCGATTTTCCGTAACACGGTCCCGGCTGTCATCCGACCCGAACCCGACATTCAGTCCGCTATGGATGCCATCACTCACCCCGCCCTTGCGGGTCAGAAAGCCATGACGCAGACCATCTTGATGTTGCAGGCTTTCGGCCTCGAACCACATCAGGCCATTGGCATTGCGTTCAATTCCGCGGGTTATCTGGCTGGTCATCGAAAGCTCCGTCATCCTTCGGCACCGCTGACACAAGGTGGCGGCGCCGTTTCGCGACCATATCCGATCAGCACTTTAAAAAGGGTTCCCATCTGATCGGCATCGATCAGGCGTGCCAAGGCCGCATCAATCGATTTTGCCTGCACATCATCGGCACCTTCTTTCAAAAGTTCGGCACGCTGTTCAATACCCAGCATCCGAAGGAACGTGCCCTGCGTCAGGACCGCACCGATCCGCGCATCCGCTTCCAGCATTGCCCGCCCGATGGCGGCAAAATCAACATGCGCGGTCAGGTCCGCATCACCGGGCTGCTCCAGAACCGGATGATATTTATGGTCCTTAAGCGCCTGCAAGGTATCACCAAACGCACTGTGGGGATGGCCGTAATCAATGAATAAAGCCGCGCCGCCAACCGCGTTCAGGCGGCGCGCGACCTGATCTGCAATCGCAATCGCCGCCGGGCAGCTTTCAAAAATATCGCCGGGCTTTGCCGTGCCACGCAATGTGGCTGGCACCAGCGCATCCGTCACCGGCGTTTCCGCCCCGCGCACGAACCCAAGTTCACCCGTATTGGCATCCACCCCAACCAGCCGTTCGCACCAGCCATGGCTTGCGCGTTCAAACTGACGGATCGGCAGGGCATCGAAAAACTCGTTGCCGATCACAATCATCGGCGCATTGCCACTGACCGGAATATCGTCAAATGCCTCGTGCCACGTTGCTGGAATGCCATAGGGCATGATCGCGGTTTGCTGATGGGTTCTAAGGACCGGACTGGTTTCAACAAACCGCACGGTTAACGCATCGGAAAGCCCCGGCACATTGCGCACCGCACGCAGGGCATCGGCCATCAGCGTCCCGCGCCCTGGTCCCAGCTCCACCAGATTGATCTTGCGCGGGCTTCCCATCTGCTGCCATGTCACCGCCGCCCAAAGCCCGATCAATTCGCCAAACATCTGGCTGATTTCAGGCGCGGTGATGAAATCACCCTTGCGCCCGAACGGGTCCTGTTTGCGGTAATAGCCATACTCGGGATGGGCGAGCGCGTCACTCATGAAATCGGCAATCGTGATCGGCCCGCCAAGGGCGATGCGCCGTTTCAGATGATCAAGCAGCGGGTTTTCGGAAGTCTCGGTCACGCCTTCTGTCCGTCTTTTGGCTGGTCTTCTTTTGGAAGCTTGCGCGTTTCAATCGGATCGGATTTCATCGCAAACACTATGCAGCCAATACCGGCCAGAACCATCGGGATCGAAAGCAACTGCCCCATGGTTGCCCCGAATGTCAGGAAGCCAAGCTGCGCATCGGGCTGGCGGAAAAATTCCACGATGATGCGCGAAATGCCATAACCGGCAACGAATGTTCCGCCAAGAATACCCGGCCGATGGCGGACATAGGCACTGCGCGACAGGGCAAACAGCACGATAAACAGGATCAGACCTTCAAGCGCAGCTTCGTAAAGCTGGCTTGGGTGGCGCGGTTCCGGCCCGCCATTTGGAAACACCATGCCAATCGGGGAATCGGTCACACGGCCAAACAGCTCGCCATTGATGAAATTGGCGATCCGCCCGAAAAACAGCCCGATCGGCGTTGCCACCGCCGCCGCATCCAGTACCGCCAGAATCGAAATGCCGCGTTTGCGCGCAAACAGGATGATCGCCACGATCACGCCCATGAACCCGCCATGGAACGCCATGCCACCCTGCCATACTTTCAGGATATTGGCCGGGTTCGCCATGTAATATTCCAGATTGTAAAACAGGATATATCCCGTACGCCCGCCAAGAATGACGCCAAGCGTCGCCCAGAACAGCAAATCATCAATGTCGCGTTTGCTCATGATGTTGGGCGTCTTGGCACAGTAATAAACCACATACCGCCAGCCAAGCAGCAACCCGGCAATATAGGCAAGGGCATACCAGCGGATTGCAATCGGACCGATAGAGATCGCGATCGGATCAATCGCCGGAAAGGCAAGGCTTAGCATCAGGGGAAACTCCGTGACGTATGTTTGTTAATTTACCGACTGGTCGCAAACGATCAGGGCAGGAACATGGCAAGACGCCCTGCCCGGCATCGGATCAACGGAACGGGTCCTCGGTCGCGAGGTAATCCTGAATATATTGCCGCACCCCTTCTTCAAGCGGGGTCATGTTCGCACCGTATCCGCACGCACGCAGTTTGGCCATATTGGCCTCGGTGAAATACTGGTATTTGTCGCGAATGCTTTCAGGTGTTGGCACATACTGAATATCGGGTTCCTTGCCAATCGCACTGAATACCGAAAGCGCCAGATCCTTGAAACTGCGTGCCTTGCCGGTGCCGACGTTAAACAGGTCGCTAACCTGCGGGTTGTCGTAAAGCCACATGATGATATCGACAACATCCCCGACCCAGACAAAATCGCGAAGCTGCCCGCCATCCTCGTAGTCGGGATGATGCGATTTGAAAAGGGTTGCGGTTTCACCCGCCGAAAGCTTGTCAAACATCTGCGACACGACCGATCGCATGCCGCCCTTGTGATATTCGTTCGGGCCATAGACGTTAAAGAATTTAAGCCCGGCCCACTGTTTCGGACGGAAACCGTTCTGATCAAGGATGGTTCTGAACCGGCGGTCGGTTGCATGTTTTGACCAGCCATAAGCATTCAGCGGTGCCAGTTTTGCCAGATCACCCTGATCAAAACTGTCGTTAAAGCCCTGCTTGCCATCGCCATAGGTCGCCGCCGAGGATGCATAGATCAACCGCGATGAATGGCGCGCACACCATTCCCAAAGCCAGGTGGTCAGTTTGAAATTGTTCTGCACGATCTTGTCGGCATCGCGTTCGGTGGTGGCCGAAATCGCGCCCATGTGAAAAATCGCCTTGATATCGTTATGCGCGTCCAGAAACGCAGGCAGATCATCGGGATGAACGATATCGCGCAGGTTACGTTTTGCGATGTTTTTCCATTTGATCCCGTCGCGCAGACGGTCAACGACCACAATGTCGTTTTCACCGCGTTCTTCAAGGGCGGCCACGATATTGGACCCGATAAATCCGGCACCACCGGTTACGATCAGCATTGCATTCTCCTCGCGGCACATTGGCCTTGTGCGCCAGCCCTTGCTGCGACCCTGTCGGGCCTTTGGGGCAATCAATTATGAAAACTGACAACTTTATAGGCCCCGCCCCGATCCGGGGCAAGGAAAGCCGTTTGTTTTTCCTTTACAGGTGCCTGATTGACGATCAACTTGCCTTGCGCTGTGCAAAGCCCATATTATGCGCATGTTTTGCGGATATGCCGTAACACACAGATACCGCCAAAAGCCGGAGACAAAGATGCAGATCAATAACCGTATTCTTGACGACCTGACCCGTGTCACCAATTCCGCCCTCGGAACCATGACCGGTGTCAAAGGCGAGATCGATGCACTTGTCCGCCAGCAGTTTGAAAAAATCCTGGCGGGGATGGACATGGTCACCCGTGAAGAATTCGATGTCATTCACGATGTCGCCATCCGCGCGGCTGAACGCATCGACGGCCTCGAAGCCAGGATTGCAGAACTCGAAGATCGTCTGGCAAAAGCTGAAAAACCGGCCACCAAACGCACCAGCAGCAAACCGGCAGCAAAAAAAGACGCATAACCGGGAAATCATCCCCACATACAGGCAAGGAACGCCGTTCATCGCAGGGCCGCGGAAAGGTCGGCCAGGGACAGCGGATTGCCGATCATTTGAAATTCATTTCCGTCACGCGTCGCGGGGCGGTTGAAACGCGGCGGGCACCGGCATATAGTGCGCGCCCTTTCGCATATGCAGAGACTGGCAAATTTATATGAACGACCACCTGGAAGATATCGGCGACCTCGGTGACGAAAATCCGTTGCTGCTTGTTGAAGATATCGCCCGCACCAATGACTGGCACGTGGAACGTCGCAGCGACGATGAAGTCGTTGTCGAAATCCCGGCGCACTGGTGCACGTATCTGGTCTATTTCACCTGGCGCGAAGATGCCGAAGCGCTTCACATTGCCTGCTGCTATGACCTGTTCGTTCCCGAGCCGCTGCGCCCGCGCATCTACGAATTGCTGGCAAAATGCAATGAACAGCTTTGGCTCGGCCATTTCGGATTGTGGCTGGATGAAAACATGCCGCTGTTCCGCCATACGCTTCTGTTTGGCGGCGATGTCCCGCCGATGGTCGAACAGTTCGAAGAACTGATTGATATCGCCATCTCCGAATGCGAACGCTTTTTCCCGGCTTTCAACTTTGTGCTGGGTCAGGGCAAAACCCCGGACGAGGCATTGACCCATTCTATGCTGGAACCTGTCGGCCAGGCATAGGCGGCGCGTTACCACCAGACGCATTTTCAATGGGGTCGGACCGTGTGCCGACCCTTTCTGTTTGCGGGCGCTGAAAAATTTTCTCCACCACACGCGAATGGTCATCACGATATAAATCCCGGTCGAGAGGCTTGAACAATACCCCGGACGATACAAAATCCCGCGCGGATTGGTGTTGTCAGAAAAACACCCCGCAGCGTGATATCTGAGGGCAAACTGTTGTGAATTTCCTCACGCCCCTTGCCCCTGTCACCGACTTGACCCACCTTCAGAACATCGCTACGGCATTGCATTGCGATTGCTGATCCACACATATTCGGCAGTCAGGGATGGAAAAATCGGAGCAGATTTCATGAATACGCGTCTATTGCTGGTCGGCTGTGGCAAAATGGGCAGTGCCATGCTGGAAGGCTGGCTGGCCAAAGGGCTTAAATCGGATAATGTCTATATTATCGAACAGGCCGAAGCCGCCGAGAAACTCTCAACCCGCTATGGCGTGCACGGCATTACCGATATCACCGAAGTCCCGCAGGATTTCATCCCGCAAGTCGTGCTGTTTGCCGTCAAGCCACAGGTCCTGCCCGATGTGATCGAAGATTACAAACCGCTGGTCCGGGCTGAAACGGTTTTCCTGTCGGTTGCCGCAGGAAAAACCATCGGCTTTTTTGCAGGACACCTTGGCGAAACCGCACGCATTGTGCGCGCCATGCCCAATACCCCGGCTGCCGTATCGCGTGGCATGACCGTGATGTGCCCGACCGATAATGTCAGTCAGGCGCAGCGCGATATGTGCGAAACGCTTTTGGCCACGGTTGGCATGGTATCGTGGGTAAGCGATGAAAGCCTGATGGATGCTGTCACCGCCCTTTCGGGCAGTGGGCCGGCCTATATCTTCCATCTGGTCGAAGCCATGGCACAGGCGGGCGAATCCGCGGGACTACCAGCCGATCAGGCAATGATGCTCGCCCGCCAGACGGTTGTCGGCGCCGGTTTCCTGCTTGACGCCAGCGAAGAAACCGCGGCGACCCTGCGCGAAAATGTTACCAGCCCCGGTGGCACGACGGCGGCAGCACTTTCGGTACTGATGGATACCCAGAACGGCCTGCCCGACCTGATGACCCGCGCGGTTGAAGCCGCCCGGAAACGTTCCGTCGAACTGGCGGGCTAAGCACAAACCGATCAAGGAGACGATCATGCCGGCAAAGAAAGATCCGCAAACCACACTGATCGATGCAGCCATGGAACTGGCCGCATCAGGGCGCTGGCATGACGTCACCATGATCGATATTGCGCAGGCTGCCAATGTCGACATTGGCGTGGCTTTTGATCACTTCAGAAGCAAGGCCGATATCCTGCGCCAATTCGTGCGCCGGATTGACCGGATTGTTCTTGCCGATCTTGATCCCGCCGATTTCGATGAACCGGGGCATGATCGCCTGATCGCCGTGATGATGGCGCGGTTCGATGCACTGATGCCCTATCGCCCCGCCCTTCGGTCGATCATCGCCAGTGGCGGCGACCTTGGCCCGGCTGATACAATGCGCGCGATCAAAACCCATTTCGGTTCGATGCGCTGGATGCTTGATGCCAGCGGCTTCACCACCGGCGGCCTGCATGGCAGCCTGCGTGTGGCCGGGATGGGCACGATTTATGCCCGGTGCTTCAGACAATGGCTTGAGGATGAAACCGCCGACTTCGGTCCGACAATGGCCGCCCTTGATCGCGCACTATCGCGCGGCAGCGAATGGGATAAACGGATCGGTACCGGTATTTCCCGCCTAAGCCGGACTTGCGGAAAAATTCAAAAAAAATGTGACCGGTTTGCCCAAAAATGTCGCCGAACCGATCACACAGAACAGACGTCGCCGACGACTGAAAATAACAGCACGGCATCCTAAGTATCTGATCTGAAACAGGGCAATCACAACATAACCCAAGGTTATTTCATCAAACAAAAACCAAACCATGAAGTTTTTGTGCGCTGCAAAATAAACCTTGACGAAAACGGTTCATTCCTTCATATTGCAGTTGAATTTGTGCGGCGCACAATAGCGCCTCATTCCACATCTGTTGCAAATTGCTGATGGAGCGCACACCATGACTGCCGCTAAAAAGGCTACCAACCCGTTCTTCGATCTCGACTTCACCAAATACACTGCAGATTTCAAAATGCCGGGTGTCGACGTGAACGAGATGATGGCGTTTCAGCGTAAAAACGTTGAAGCCCTGACCAAAGCCAACAAGGTTGCCTTCGATGGTTTCCAGGCTGTTGCTCAGCGTCAGAGCGAAATTTTCAAAACGCTGCTGGATAAAGTTCAGACCCAGGGCAAAGATTTCGCTGCTACTCCTGCTGACAACCCGATGGCCGCTGCTGCAAAGCAGACCGAAGCTGCGAAAGCCGCTTACGAAGAAGCCCTCGCCAATGCCAAGGAACTGTCCGGTCTGGTAAGCAAGTCTCAGGAAGAAGCTCTTGCTCTTCTGCAGAGCCGCTTTACCGAATCCCTGGACGAATTCAAGTCCGCGATCGAAAAGACCGCCACTGCGAAATAATCTAGCTGATAACTTCCCGTTATCAACTTCCGGCAGAGCCTTCTGGCTCTGCCGTTTTTATTTGTGCTTTTGCCCAAACTCCTGATCTGGTCAAACGCATCGATAAACCCTTAACGGCAAACCGTGCCCCCGCTAATCTGGCTCAAATTCAACGGAGAAAGATTTATGAGCGAGATCAGTTTTGAAGATTTCCTGAAGGTGGATATCCGCATTGGCACGGTTATCGATGCACAGGAATTCCCCGAAGCCCGCCGCCCGGCTTTAAAGCTCTGGGTGGATTTCGGCCCTGAAATCGGCACCCGCAAAACATCAGCCCAGATCACCAAATATTACACGCCCGAAAGCCTGATCGGCCGCCAGGTCGCCGGTGTGGTCAATTTCCCCAAAAAACAGGTTGGTCCTTTCATGTCCGAATTCCTCTGCCTCGGCTTCCCCGATGGCGAGGACGACAAAGGCATCGTCCTGATCGCACCGGAACGCAACATCCCCAATGGCGGACGCCTGTTCTAGGATGCTTTCCCCACCGCCAATCCGGCACAAAAAAGGGCGTGGCCTTAATCCGGCCACGCCCTCTTCCCCACCTATATTTCTGTTTTCTTAACGCGCCAGAACCATTGCTGCTTCCCGCGTCCGTCCAACCGTCCCGGCTACACTGATTGCCGACGACTTGATCTGATCGATTGTGGATGCGAAACTTTCGACTGAGCTCGCCATGCTTTGCATGTTGCCAGAAACCTCTTGGGTCACAGCACTCTGTTCTTCGACTGCCGAAGAAATTGTCGTGACATTGTTCAGAACGGTTTCAACATCGCTGCGGATGGAGCCAAGCACCCCGACAACTTCACTCGCAATGGTTTGAATTCCCCCGATCTCGCCGGAAATCTGCTCGGTTGCCCGCGCGGCCTGATTGGCAAGATTTTTGACCTCGGTCGCAACAACCGCAAAACCTTTTCCAGCTTCACCGGCGCGTGCAGATTCGATTGTTGCATTCAGCGCAAGCAGGTTGATCTGGCTGGCAATATTCTGGATCACCTCGACGATATTGCCCATTGCCGCAACAACCTCGTTCATTTTGTCGGTTGATTGACCAGCCAGAACCGTTTTTTCAAATACCTGATCGGTGGACATTCTGGCTTCAGACATGCTGCGTGAAATTTCTGCGATTGACGCGGCCAGCTGCTCGGAACCGGCGGCGACGGCCTGTACATTTGCCGACGTTTCGCTGGAAACCGTCGCAGCAAAGATTGACTTTTCATCCAACTGGTGAAGGCTGAGATCAATATCGGAAAAGTTGTTATCGATCATAGACTTCAGATCGATCAGCAAATTGACCTGCTCGGTCACATCGGTTGCAAACTTGACGACCTTGTAGGGCACCCCATTTGGATCAAAGATCGGGTTATAGGATGCCTCAATCCACACCACGCGACCACCCTTGGCAATACGTTTGAACTGTTGCGATGTGAAATTGCCCGCACGCAGGCTTTTCCAGAAATCCGCATAGTCTGCGCTATTTGCATATTCCGGCTCGACAAACATCTTGTGATGTTTGCCCTGAATTTCAGACAACTCATACCCCATTACAGACAGGAAATTGTCGTTCGCGTCCCGGATTGTACCTTCCAGATCAAACTCAATCACCGCCTGACTGCGACCAATTGCGTTTACCTTGCCATCAAGTTCTGCAAGTTTCTCCTGACGTGCGGTAATATCGGACGCAAACTTGACGATTTTTGCAACTTTGCCGCGGGCATCAAAGACCGGGTTGTAGGTAGCCTCGATCCAGACCTGTTTTCCGCTTTTGGTGATACGCGGAAATGCCTCGCTTTTGAATTCACCCGCCGCCAGATCCTTCCAGAACAAATCATATTCCGGTGTCATGCGCATTTCAGCAGGCACGAAAATACGATGATGTTTACCAACGATTTCGGAAAGATCGTAACCAACGACGTTCAGAAAATTCTCATTGGCACGAGTGATCGTACCATCGGTCTTGAATTCGATCACGGCCAGTGATTTCTCCAGCGCAACCAGAGTTTCGGAAGCCAGACCGTTCTTTTTCGACGAAAGGAAGCTCAACACAGACATCATACACCTCTTGAAAATCAGAGTGCCAGAGCGTCAAAGCTGTTTCCGCGATCTGGCTGGGAACTGCCAAGAAGATAATACAGGTGTATAGGCCGCCATATCCCCATATGGGGAGTGTTAAACGATAAATAGTATTCCCAGAAAACTAAAATTTATCAGCACCTTAACGGATACAAACAAAAAAGCGCACCCGAAAGTGCGCCTTTGATTAAGCAATTTCTTTCGCTGAAACGTATTACTTCTCGACGAATGCCTTCTCGATCACGAAATGACCCGGCTCGTTCATATTGCCTTCCTTGCCGCCCCAATCGATCAGCATCTGGCGGGTTTCAGCAATCATTTCCGGGTTGCCGCACAGCATGAAGCGATCATCTTCAAGGGTCGGCTTGGGCAGGCCAAGATCATCGTAAAGTTTGCCAGACGTCATCAGGTCGGTGATGCGGCCCTGATGTTTGAATTCCTCGCGGGTGACGGTCGGATAGTACAGAAGCTTTTTGGTCACTTCCTCGCCAAAGAATTCATTGTTGGGCAGTTCGCTATGGATGAATTCCTGATAGGCCAGTTCGCGAACCTCGCGGCAACCATGAACAAGAATGACCTTGTCGTAGCGCTCGTAGGTTTCATAGTCGCGAATAACGCTCATGAACGGGGCCAGACCGGTGCCGGTCGACAGCAGCCAGAGGTTTTTGCCCGGCAGCAGGTTGTCATGGATCAGGGTGCCGGTCGGCTTGCGCCCGACCAGGATCTTGTCACCTACCTTGATATGCTGCAAACGTGATGTCAGCGGACCGTTTGGCACTTTGATCGAAAAGAATTCAAGCTCTTCGTCATAATTGGCACTCACCATCGAATAAGCGCGCAAAAGCGGCTTGCCTTCGACTTCGAGTCCAATCATGGCAAACTGACCGTTGATGAACCGGAACCCCGGATCACGGGTGGTTTTGAATGTGAAGAGGGTGTCGGTCCAGTGATGGACGTAAGTGACTGTTTCTTCGTTTAAATTGCTGGCCATAACGCTGCATCAATCCGTTTCGTCTAAAGCTTTCTACTGGACCGTGGCGGGAACGACGGACACACTTTCCCAGCACCATATCCATGCCAAGTTGACGCGATTTAACATCAACCAAACGTATATCGCAAGAAAACATTCATCATTTGTGTATTTTTATGTAAGACAACATATAAATATACAAATTAAGTGTAGAATATTGTCTGACAATAGTGCACGATAATCGCATCAGGTCTATATCGCAAACGCGAACTGCCCCATAGATAGGCTACGATGCGCCGCACGGCAATGATCCATCGCAATCCGGTGAAAAATGACAGAAACCGCCGCATTACCCAACGATAGTCTGACCGTTCAGCAGGTTTCAGGTGCCATCACCAATGCAGTGCGCGACGGGCGCTTGGTACCGGGTCAACGTCTGACGGAAATCGATTTTGCCAAACGCCTTGGCGTCAGCCGTCCATCCGTTCGCGAAGCCTTTCGTCAATTGACCGCAGACGGGCTACTGCACAGCCAACCCTATCGCGGGGTCAGCGTGCGCCACATGACACGACGCGAAGTCGATGATCTGTTTGTCGTGCGGGGTGCGCTTGAAGGCCTTGCCGTGCGGCTGGCAACCCCGACACTTCAAAACGATGCGTCGAAATTGCTTGCCATCCAGGCCGAGCTGGACACTGCCGAAACCCGTAACGACCTTGCCGCCATGTCGCGCCACAACCTTGCCTTCCATATGCTGTTTGCCGATGTCACCGGCAACGCGCTTTTATGTGAACAGTTGCGACGGATTTCCAACAGTGTTTATTGGCTGCAATTCCGCGTTCTGGTCGCTGATGACAAGGTCCTGCAAACCAATACCCGGCATCGTGACATTGTTGACGCAGTTCGCAGCGGGGATGCCGCCAAAGCCGAGGCTATCATGATTGATCATGTCGATCATTCGCGCCAATTGGTTCAATCGCTGCCTGACAATCATTTCGCCGAAAGCCCGGCAGACTGACGGCTATTCCCCCTGCCAACCCGGTCCCTTGCCGGATGTGCGACCGCATAGAACCCCACCTCACGGCACATCTCCGAACCAGATTGCCAGTCTATCCCGGGTCCTTCATCAACTCCTTTATCGGCGCTGGACATGAAACTTGCATCCCCGAATTCCCTCGATTACGATTGTCTGACAATTTAAACAAACAAATATTAGAGAGCACCATGACAAACCGCCCCACCCCGACCACCGAATTTTTACCGATCCCGTTGCCCGATTATCAGGAACGACCGATTGACGAGATGCGCCTTGGTGCGCAGGCATTTTATGATGAAATCCGTACGCGCCACACGGTACGCGAATTTTCGGATCGGCCGGTGCCACGCGACATCATCGAAACATGCATTCGTGCGGCGGGTACGGCCCCCAATGGGGCCAATCATCAGCCATGGCATTTTTCGGTTATCGGCGATCCGGCGATGAAAAAGAAAATCCGCACCGCCGCCGAGGAAGAAGAACGCGCATTTTATGCCGGCCGCGCTGGCGAAGAATGGATCGAAGCTCTTCGCCCCTTGGGCACGGATGACAGCAAACCGTTTCTGGAAATCGCACCATGGCTGATTTGCATTTTCGGCGAACGTAAAAGTGCGTCGGCTGACGGGAAGTTGCGCAAAAACTATTACGTGCCGGAATCCGTTTCCATCGCAACCGGCTTTCTGATCGCGGCCCTGCATCGTGCGGGGCTTGCGACACTGACACATACGCCAAACCCGATGAGCTTCCTGACCGAAATCTGCCAACGCCCGGACCACAACAAGCCCTATATCCTGCTGGTCACCGGATATCCGGCAGCGGATGCGACGATCCCGAAACATGCGACGGAGAAAAAAGACCTTTCGGAAATCGCGACTTTCTTCTGAAACACATCAACCCCAAAACAAGAAGCCCCGCGGCACGGCGGGGCTTGGGGTTTTCTATTTAACATTCCAAAGACGCTTAATGCCCGATCGGCAGAACAAGACGGACGCGAAGCCCGCCGCCCGGCGCATCTTCAAGGTAGACATCACCGCCATGGCCACGCGCTGAATCACGCGCAATTGTCATGCCAAGACCGACACCACCCGTCGCCTGATTACGCGATTCCTCAAGACGATAGAACGGCTTGAAAACGTCTTCGCGCTTGTCAGCCGGAATACCCGGACCATCATCGTCAAAGACAATTTCATAATCCTGCCCGCGACGTCCCGCGCGAACCGACAGATTATTGGCATACCGCCCGGCATTGGACATGATATTGGCAAGACAACGCCGCACGGATTGCGGACGCAGTTCCATTTCCAGACTATCGGCGATGTGCAGATCAATCTGCTGGCCATCGCGCAGTGCTTCCCCAACCTGATCGGTAATCAGCTTGCCAATATCGGTTGGCTCGGCCTTTTCGCCTTCTTCGCCGCGCGCAAACGCCAGATAGGCATCGACCATACGTTCCATGTCGACAACATCCTGCTTAAGCGCATCAACACCGGGCAACGAACCCTGCATCGCCAGTTCCAGCTTCATGCGCGTCAGCGGCGTGCGAAGATCATGCGACACCCCGGCCAGCAAGGCGGTCCGTTGTGATAGATGACGTGCGATACGGTCGCGCATCGAAATGAAGGAAGATGCAGCCAATCGCACCTCGGCCGCACCTTCGGGTTTGAAGGTGTCGACCTCCACACCGCGACCAAACTGATCGGCGGCCTTGGCAAGACGACGGATCGGACGGACCTGATTGCGCATGAACATCACGGCAACGCCATACAGGATCAGGGCGGAACCCGCGATCCACATAAAGAAGATATAAGTGGTAGACGAATAAAGACGCTTTCGCGGGGCAATGATGGAAAGGACTCCGTCCTTCAACTGTACCCGAATTTCAAGCTGGCGGTCATCGACATCAAGATCAAAGAAGAATGGGCGCTCCAGACGCTCATCCAACGCGGTGAACAGTTCCTGCGACACCAGCCCGAAAGGCGGTTGGGTAATCTGCTGCTCAAGGATTTCATCGGGTTCAAACAGGATATCAAGCTGCAAACGCGTGCGTGCGGAATGCTGCAGCCACTCAAAATGCTCCGCATCCGGATATTCGCCAAGATAATCAATGACGAAAACAACATCACCGGCAAGACCACGGCTTAGCTGGCGCGCGACCGTATCCCAATGCCGTTCGAAAAAGATCAGCACGGTGACGATCTGCAACAGCAGCATCGGCGTCATCAGGATCAGAAGCGACCGGCCTAAAAGACCTTTCGGCATAAGTGACTTGATCCATCCTGCGTTTTCGCTGCCCAAAACCCTTAATCCCTATCCGTCACTGGCCAGTCGGCGGTTCGGCCAATCTGTGTTAATCAACATACAGGACATAGCCCCGTCCGCGTACCGTCTGCAAGTATCTTGGTTGTTTCGGGTCTTCCTCGAACTTGCGCCGAAGGCGCGTCACCTGCACATCAATGCTGCGCGATGCGCCGGGATCAACGGCATTTCCGCCCATCATCTGGTGAAGGTCTTCACGCGTTGTTGTTTCACCGCGCCTGCGGACAAGAGCGGCCAGAAGCGCCTGCTCGGCACTTGTCAGATAGATATGCTCCGATCCGCGCTGCAACGTCATCCGACTGAGGTCAAAGGTGAAGTTGCCAAACTGCGCCATGGTGGATTTGTCATCGCGCGCGTTCTCATCTGACGGCGCTGGTACTTGGGCATAGCGACGCAAAATGGCTTCGATCCGAAGGACAAGCTCACGGGGCTCGAACGGTTTGGCAAGGTAATCATCCGCCCCCGCCTCAAGCCCGGAAATGCGGTCTTCGGTTTCCGAAAGTGCTGTCAGCAGAAGGATCGGCACCTTCGTCCCCTCGCCGCGTAAGCTACGCGCAAGGTCAACCCCCTTCTCTCCGGGCATCAGAACATCCAGCACCAGAAGATCAAACTGCATGCCGGCAAGGCTGGATCGCGCTTCAGCAGCATTTCGCGCGGCCGAAACCACAAAGCCGTTTTCGCCCAGATAACGGGTCAGCAAATCCCGCAGACGGTCATCGTCATCGACCACAAGAATGTGCGGCTGATCGTGACGGCTCATACACGGCTCTCCTGAAACCTGAACATCTGAAACGCTTTATCCTATGCGAGTTAGGCAAAAAAAAGTTTCAAAATTGTATCTGTCCAAAAGACACCGGATCAGGTCAGCATCCTGATCCGGTGATTATCGCGATAAAAAATTTTAACGAAACATCGCTAACTCGCCCGCCGGCGCATACCGGGCGGGTTGTCATCGGTGAAACGGGCCCGGTCGGGTTCTTCGAGCATGCCCAGCATCACCTTGCGAAAACCCTCAACCGCTTCGGCCCCGGCTTCGCGATAGGCGGCCGCGATCAGGCTGCGCTGATTTTCGGTCAGTTCACGTTCCAGCGCTTCGCCCTTTTCCGTCAGGGTCAAAAGCCGCTGGCGACGATCCTGCACACCGGTTTTCTGATCGATGAAGCCTTCGCGCACCAGTTGGCCCAAAACACGCGACAGGGACTGCTTGGTAATTTTAAGAATCGACAGAAGCTCGCTTACCGTAATGCCGGGGTTGCGGCTGACGAAATAAATGACCCGGTGGTGGGCGCGACCAAAATTATATTGCTCAAGTATCTGATCTGCCACTGCCGTGAAATCGCGATAGGCATAGAACAGCAGTTCAATACCTTGCCTAAGCTCTTCTTCCCGCAGAAAAAGCGGGTTTACCTTGCGTGTTGAGATATCAGCCATGCTTTTCCGTTATGTCAGTTATATTGACATATTAATCGATGAATGTTACTCCGGCCAGACAATTAAGGACATAAAGTTACGTCCAAGTGCCCTTTTGAATTGGAATCTGGCAAATGATCACTCCGACCTTCGACAACCGTGATGGTTTTATCTGGTATAATGGCGAACTTAAACCCTGGCGTGAAAGCACCCTCCATGTGCTGAGCCATGCGGTCCATTATGGCAGTGCTGTCTTCGAAGGGGAACGGGCTTATAACGGCAAAGTGTTCAAACTTGCCGAACATGGCCAGCGTCTGATCAAATCGGGTGAGATTCTCGATATGAAAGTGCCTTACAGCGCGGCCGAACTTGATGATGCGGTCATTGAAACGCTTGCGGCCAACAATATCACCGATGGCTATATCCGTCGTATAGCATGGCGCGGCAGTGAAATGATGGGCGTTTCAGCCCAGACCACGCGCATCAATGTCGCGATTGCCACATGGGAATGGCCCAGCTATTTCAAACCGGAAGAACGCCTGAAAGGCATCCGTCTGGCGCTTTCGAAATGGGCCCGTCCGGCCCCGAATACCGCGCCGACTTCGGCCAAGGCAGCCGGTCTTTACATGATCTGCACCCTGTCGAAACATGAAGCGGAACGCAACGGTTTTGCCGATGCGCTGATGCTTGACTACCGCGGTCAGATTGCCGAGGCGACCGGGGCGAACGTGTTCTTTGTCAAGGACGGCAAAATCCATACCCCGACCCCGGATTGCTTCCTGGATGGTATTACGCGCCGCACCGTGATCGGGCTTGCCAAAGCGCGCGGTTTCGAGGTGATTGAACGGGCGATCATGCCCGAAGAAATGGCGGGATTCGAGGAATGCTTCCTGACCGGGACGGCAGCCGAAGTGACCCCGGTGGCCTCCATCGCCGATTACACCTTCACCCCGGCCCATGTCTGCAAGACGCTGATGGAAGACTATATGGCGCTGGTGCGCGGTGAAAAAGAAGCTGTTGCCGCCGAGTAGTAAAATTCAATAATCAGCCCGATTATTCACTTTTAATGAAAAATAGCCCGGCATCCGTTTGCCGGGCTATTTTTTGATCCAGGGACAAAACGCATCATGACGACGCCATTTTCACAAAAGTCTGATGATATACAAAACGGCAATCATACCCTGCTGTATCAGACCCATTCCCCATTTGCGCGCAAGGCACTGGTCTTTGCCCTTGAATGCGGATTGGGCAACCGGATCGAGGTCATCCATCAGGAAACCAGCCCGACCAATCGCAATGACCGGGTTTTTAGAGCCAATCCGCTGGGCAAGGTCCCGGTTCTGATCCTGCCAGATGGCATGGCCCTGTTTGATTCGGACGTGATCTGCGAATATCTTGATAGCCTGCATACCAGTCGGAAGCTGATCCCGGTGGCGGGCACGGAACGCTGGCAGGTGCTGCGTTTGCAGGCATTGGCGCAGGGTATCTGTGATGCCGGTGTGGCTTATCGCTGGGAAACCAATCGTCGCCCGGAAAACCTGCGGTATCCGCCGCTGGCCGAGGGACAGAAAACCAAGCTGATCGAAGCATTTGACTATCTGGAAAACGAACTTGATCCCCAAGCGCCGCTCAATGGAGGTCAAATCGCGCTTGCGACCGGGCTTGACTGGATCGCGTTTCGCGAACTGGCCGATTTCAGAACCGGTCGCCCGAGGCTGAACCAATGGTATGAGGATTTCTGCGCCCGTCCATCAATGGTGCAAACCGGCTATAGCGGTCAAACCCATGACCAAGGTCAGCCGTCTCCTTAAGCCGGATCATCCCCAAGGCGGTTCTGGTATATCGCAGATATCTATTCCCCACGCGGGAAACGTTGACTCTCTTCCAGCTGATTGAGGTCCATGTGATTGCGCATATAGCGTTCAGATGCCTTTTGCAGGGGCTGGTAATCCCAGGGGAAATAGGCGCCGTTGCGAAGCGATTGATAAACGATCCAGCGCCGGGCCTGACTTTCGCGAACCGCACTGTCAAATGCCGCCATGTCCCAACGCGCATCGCGCTGCTTGCGAAACGCATCAATCTGCCGGGCATATGCCGGATCGGGGGCCAGATTGCGCAATTCGTCCGGATCGGTTTCAAGATCGAAAAGCTGTTCGGGATCGAGTTCGCAATGAACATATTTCCAGCGCCCGTCGCGAATGCAGACCAGCGGGGCGTTTGATCCCTCGGCGGCGTATTCCATCAGGACGGGTTCGCTGCGCCGGGTGCCGGAAAAGCCGGGCACGAGGCTGATTCCATCGGTCCAGGGCATAACATCGTCAAGCGAGATACCGGCCAGTTCGGCAAGGGTCGGCGTGACATCAAGGGTCGATACCGGATCGGTGTAGCTGCCCGGTTTGATGTTCGGCCCCGCCATCATCAAGGGCACACGTGCCGAACCTTCGAAGAAGCTCATTTTAAACCACAGGCCGCGATCACCCAGCATATCACCATGATCGGACAGGAACAGAATGATGGTGTTATCCACCTGCAGGGTGCGTTCGAGCACATCGATGATGTCGCCGATCTTGTCATCAATATAGGAAATATTGGCGAAATAGGCGCGGCGCGACCGGCGGATATTGTCATCGGTAATGTCAAAGGCGGTATGGTCGCACGCCGCCATCAGGCGTTTTGAATGGGCATCCTGTTCATCAAACGGGATCGCCGCCACGGAGGGTTCCAGCGCCGGGCAGTCTTCGTAAAGGTCCCAGAATTTTCTGCGCGCGACGTAAGGATCATGGGGATGGGTGAAGCTGACGGTCAGGCACCATGGGCGGTCATCCTTGCCCCGGGCCAGGTCATACAGCTTGTGGGTGGCGTGATAGGCGACCTCGTCATCATATTCCATCTGGTTGGAAATCTCGCCCACGCCGGCCCCGGTGACAGAACCCAGATTGTGATACCACCAGTCGATGCGTTCGCCCGGCTTGCGATAATCGGGCGTCCAGCCGAAATCGGCGGGATAAATATCGGTGGTCAGACGTTCTTCGAAGCCATGCAACTGATCGGGGCCGACAAAATGCATCTTGCCCGACAGGCAGGTGTGATATCCCGCGCGGCGCAGATGATGGGCGTAGGTCGGAATGTCGGAACAGAATTCGGCGGCGTTGTCATAGACCCGGGTGCGACTGGGCAATTGTCCGGCCATGAAGGATGCCCGCCCCGGCGCACACAGCGGAGATGCGGTATAGCAATTGCGAAACCGCGCAGACCGGGCCGCAAGGGCGGAAAGATGCGGGGTATGGAGGAATTCAGCCGGGCCATCGGGGAAAAGCGTTCCGTTTAGCTGGTCGGCCATCACGATAAGGATATTCGGGCGTTTCATTTAATGTACTGCTTTTTAACGGGTATCACGCGGAAAAAGACGGACAGCACCAGCCAGAACGATCCGACACCGCAAGGAACTGCGTGATGGCAGGGAAGTGGTGCGTCATTCTGGCGAAGCTCCGCTTATTCTTTTTGATGCTGATCTGATATGCTCCATTAAATTCACAAATCGATCCATGGCGAAAGCCGGTGTTTTTTAATTGCTATTATAAAGATTCTTTATGGCCCAGCGACATCTTGACCTTGGATGGCTTCGGACTTTTGACGCGGTTGGCCGACTGGGCAGCCTGACACGGGCCGCACAGGAACTTGGCCTGACACAGCCCGCCGTGACCTATCAGATCCGGCGGGTGGAGGAGCAGCTTGGCCTGTCGCTTTTCCACCGATCACAGGGCGGCAGCCGGTTAACCGAAGCGGGCGAGGTTCTGTTTCGGGCGGTGCGGGCAAGTGTGGAACGCATCGATGACGCGGCACAGGAAACGTTGCGCAAGGCGCGCGATCCGGCGATCCGGATTTTTACCGATTATGGTTTTGCTGCCTTCTGGCTGATGCCGCGCGTGGCGGATTTCCGTCGCCTGCATCCCAAGGCCGAAGTCCATATCGTGGCGTCGCAAAGTCTTGAGGACGAACTGGAACGTGATACCGATGCGGCGATGGTGTTCGGCGCCAGGGGCGATTTTCCGCCAAGCGCAAAGCTTCTGATTCCCGAACGCGTCGTGCCGGTCTCCGCACCCGGTTTCCTTGAACGATATGGCCCGTTCGACGATCCGGCACAATTTGCCAATGTGCCGTTGCTGCATCTTGAAACTACGGAAAAGGCCCGCTGGCTGACATGGGCGACGTGGCTGGTGGCACACGGGGTTGCCCGCGAACCCGAACAGGGCGATCTGGGCCTGAACACATACGGTTTTGTCATTCAGGCAGCCCTTGCCGAACAGGGACTGGCACTGGGCTGGATCGGGCTTGTCGATCATCATCTGGCGCAGGGCAGCCTGATACAGGTAGGCCCCGAAATCAGCCGCCATGATCGGGGATACTGGCTGGTGCCAAGCCCGTCGGCCCACGGCACAACCGCCGCCCTTCTGGATTGGCTGATCAACGAGACCTGAGGCGCTGACATGCCGATTGAAAAGCGCCCCTTAAAACTAATACTTTTGGATAGTTTTTTACTTTTTCCTGCGGTAAAACAGAAAACACATAAGAATAAATGTGAATGAGGAACGTCATGCGGATCATGCAATCTGTGATGACAATCGCCGCGTCGTTCATGCTTCTCGCCACCAGCGCCAGTACGGCGCCCTTGAAGCAGGACCAGATTATCCGGCTTCCGGTAAGGCAGGCGGATATTGAGGGCGTTGAAGCATGCATTCGCAGCCCATCAGATGATTGCCGAAAATGCCGGGAAAGCAATCAATCGAACCTTTCGCTGATGAATTATACCCTGCTGCACGAAGCCCTGCATGCGGGCGGCATCAAGGCCGAGGTCGAACCCGTCATATCCCCCAATTCCGAGCGCAGCCGGAAAATGATTGCATCGGGGATGGCCGATATCAAAACAGACTGGGCCTTCAACATTTCCGGAAATGACGATTTCCTTAAAACTGATCCGCTTTTAAGAGCAGGCGAGATCGAGAAAGGCCTTTATGCACCGCGCGGATTTATGGAGGGCAAAGCCGATAACGCCCTGCCAGATATTCACACACTCCGGGCGGTGGGCATCCGCAACTGGCGGCTGGACTGGCAGGTTCTTGAAAGTCTGCCACTGGCAAGCCTGACCAATGCGGCGACAGTCAAACAAATGTTTTCGATCATCAATGCCGGTCGTGCCGATTTCACGTTGCTTGAATTTTCATCCCGGCCGGATATGGGCCGGGAAGTCGACGGCATATGGCTTTACCCCATTCCCGGCATAAAGGTATCCCTGCCCGAAACGCAGCATTTCATGGTTTCGCGAAAACTGAAAGATGCCGACAAGGTGATCGAAGCCCTGAACCGCGGCATCAAGACATTGCGCGACAATGGTTTTATAAGGCTTTGCCTGATGAATAATGGTGTCATCCATCCCGAAGTCGAGGACTGGCACACATTGAACGCAACGGCAGAAACGGTCGACAAGGATCATCCGACTGTTTCATCGCAGTGATAAGCCCCCCCCTCTGGCTTATGGCCAGTTGGCTTCGGGCGGCAGGGACATCAGGATCGCCTCGGTATTGCCGCCGGTCATCAGACCAAAGCGCGTGCCGCGATCATGGAGCAGGTTGAATTCGACGTAGCGTCCGCGCTTGATCAATTGGGCGCGGCGTTCATCGTCGGTCCAGGATTTGTTGTAATGGCGTTTGACCAGTTCGGGATAGATGTCGCGAAAGGCGCGGCCGACATCCTGTGTGAAGGCAAAATCCGCATCCCAGTCGGCATCGAGATAATCATAGAAAATCCCGCCCACCCCGCGCGGTTCGTTCCGGTGCGGCAGGAAGAAATATTCATCGCACCATTTTTTGAACCGGTCGTAATAATCATCGTCATGCGCGTCACAGGCCGCCTTCAGCGCGCCGTGAAAATCCGCCGTGTCGGCATCCTGCGGGAATACGGGGGTCAGGTCAGCCCCACCGCCGAACCATGCCTTGGTGGTCACGATATGGCGGGTATTCATATGAACCGCCGGGACATGCGGTGAACAGGGATGGGCCACCAGTGAAATGCCCGCCGCCCAGAAATTCGGATTTTTATCCGCACCAGGAATTTCAGCGCGGAATTTTTCGGAAAATTCGCCATAAACGGTCGAGATATTGACCCCGACCTTTTCAAACACGCGGCCCTTCATGACCGACATTTCGCCGCCGCCCTGATCTTCGCCATTCTGATCTTTGCCACGTTCCCAGCTTTTGCGTTCAAACCGCCCGGCCGGTTGATCGGCGAGCGGTCCGGTATAGCTGTCTTCGAGCGCCTCGAAACTGGCACAGATTTCGTCGCGCAACTGGCGGAACCAGTTCCGCGCCGTTTCCTTGTGCTCTTCGATCTTTTGGGCGATCAGATCGTTATCGGTGCTGGTCATCAGGCCTTCTCCGGGAAGCTGTTGGTTTGGCGCAGGGCTTCGCCCAATGTCATTGCCGTAGCCATCGCGACGTTAAGCGACCGCATTCCGGGTTTAAGCGGAATAACGACGCGGGCATCGACATAATCATGCACCTGATCGGGCACGCCACTGCTTTCGGAGCCCAGCATCAGAATATCATCGGGTCGATAGTCAAAATCGCAATAGGGTACCGCCCCCTTGGTCGTCAGCAATACCAGACGCCCGGGAACGGTTCCATCCTTACGCGCCTGCACAAAGCCGCGCCAATCGGCATGGCGTGTATAATCCGCCGCCCCCAGATAATCCATCCCCGCACGCTTTAGCGCCGCCGAGGTCAGAAGAAAACCGCAGGGTTCGATAATGTCGACGGGAACCCCGAGACATGCCGCCATGCGCAAGATGGTACCGGTGTTTTGTGGAATGTCGGGTTCGAACAGACAGATTCTCATAAGGCTTTATAGACTCGCAACATTTTCGATCTGAAATCCGGGCGCAAAACCTTACAAAATTACGCCGATATATCGCCATTAGACTTATTTGGAATAAGACGAGACAAGGATATAACCACTTGGTTGTGAATACGCCAGTCTGTTAGAAAACGCTACGTTCGCTTCGATTGTGCACCGCAAAACCAAATAGGCAAATCGAATGCGAACAATTTGCAACTCCAAGTTCCCCTTAACAAACCCCCTTTTTGTTAGTATACGAACCCGGTTTCAGGCCTGAAGGCTTTGGGGCAAAAGCATTGTTTGATTTCCATCAATGGAAATTAAAGGTCTTTGCCCTAAGTGTGCAGTTGGGCATTCCGCATGCCTGTTTTGGGGGCAGAAAGAGGAATACATTATGTCGCAAACGGTGCAATCATCCGGGGACCACACTCCGGACGAGAACCGCAGGGATTTTCTGACCCTGGCGACCACGGCAGTCGGTGTTGTTGGCACCGGCATGGCGCTGTGGCCGTTCGTGGACAGCATGAACCCGTCCAAGGACGTTCTTGCGCTGGCCTCGGTCGAAGTTAACCTGTCAAATATTCCGGTCGGTCAGGCCGTCAAGGTCATGTGGCGCGGTAAACCCGTATTCATCCGCCACCGTACCGAACGTGAAATCAATGAAGCCGAAGAGGTTTCCTTGAACGAGCTAATCGATCCGCAATCCGATGAAGCCCGTGTCCAGAAAAAGGAATGGCTGATCGTGGTCGGTGTCTGCACCCATCTGGGCTGCATTCCGATGGGCACGGCAACCGGTGAGACACGCGGTGATTATGACGGATGGTATTGTCCGTGCCACGGGTCGCACTACGACACGTCCGGTCGTATCCGCAAAGGTCCGGCACCGCTGAACCTTGTCGTGCCGACCTACACCTTCCTCACCGACACGTCGGTTCAGATCGGCTAAGGAGCAGGTAGATGAGTGCACCCGTTTGGAATAACAAGGTAGTGAAATGGGTCGATGACCGTCTTCCGGTCTTCTCCATGTTGCATCACTCCGCTTATGAATATCCGACCCCGAAGAACCTGTCCTATATGTGGAACTTCGGTTCTTTGGCCGGTTTTGTTCTGGTGACGATGATTCTCTCCGGGATTTTCCTGGTGATGAATTACACCCCGCATGCCGATATGGCGTTCTGGTCGGTCGAGCGCATCATGCGTGATGTGAACTATGGCTGGCTGATCCGCTATATCCATATGAACGGCGCATCGATGTTCTTCATCTGCGTCTATATCCATATTTTCCGTGGCCTGTATTACGGGTCTTACAAAGCACCGCGTGAAATGCTGTGGTGGATCGGTATCCTGATCCTTCTGGCGATGATGGCGACCGCGTTCATGGGCTATGTCCTGCCGTGGGGCCAGATGTCATTCTGGGGGGCGACGGTTATTACCAACCTGTTCTCGGCCTTCCCGATCATTGGCGATCCGCTGGTGACATGGCTTTGGGGCGGTTTCTCGGTTGATAACCCGACGCTCAACCGGTTCTTCTCGCTGCATTACCTGATGCCGTTCGTGATCCTTGGCCTTGTGGTCCTGCATGTCTGGGCCCTGCACACCGTACGGTCGAACAACCCGACCGGCGTTGAAATCAAGACACCGCAGGATGCAATCGCGTTCCACCCGTACTATACGATCAAGGATCTGTTCGGTATGGGCGTGTTCCTGATCTTCTTCCTGTTCTTCGTGTTCTTTGCGCCCGACTTCTTTGGCGAGCCGGATAACTATATCCCGGCGAACCCGCTGGTGACCCCGCCGCATATCGTGCCGGAATGGTACTTCCTGCCGTTCTATGCGATCCTGCGGTCCATCGACTTCACCATCTTCGGTATTCCGGCAAAGCTGCTTGGCGTGCTTGCGATGTTTGCATCCATCATCGTTCTGTTCGTCATTCCGTGGCTTGATACCTCGAAGGTGCGCAGCTCGAAGTTCCGCCCGGTTTACAAGTGGTTCTTCCTGATCCTGTTCATTGACTGCTTTATCCTTGGATATTGCGGCAAGAAGGCTCCGGATGACTACTTCTTGGGGATCGAAGGGCTTAAAGTGATCACCGTTGGCCAGCTGGCAACGCTTTACTACTTCGCGCATTTCCTTCTGGTCATGCCGATTGTCGGTAAACTGGAACGGCCCAAACCGCTTCCGGCCAGCATCAGCGAATCCGTACTCAAGGGAGGCGCAAATGCGTAAGTTTGCATTGACCGCCATTGCTGCGGCATTCGCACTGAGCGCCTTTGCCGGCACATCGGCAAAGGCCGCGGGCAACGCTCCGGTTCCGGAAGCACAGGAATGGAGCTGGCAGGGGCTTTTTGGCACCTATGACCGGGCGCAGATGCAGCGCGGTTTCCAGGTTTACAAAAACGTGTGTGCCGGTTGCCACAGTCTTCGTTTCATAGCGTTCCGTAACCTGGAAGGCATCGGGTTTAACGAAGACCAGATCAAGGCCATAGCGGCGGAATACGATATTGAAGACGGCCCGAACGATGATGGTGACATGTTCACCCGTCCGGGTATTGCGTCGGACTATTTCCCGTCACCTTTCCCGAACGACAAAGCTGCCGCTGCGTCGAACGGGGGTGCGATTCCGCCCGATCTGTCATTGATGACGAAGGCACGCCTGCATGGTCCGGATTATGTTTATGCCCTGCTGACCGGTTACGAGGAAGAAGCACCTGAGGGCTTCGACCTTGCGGAAGGCAAGTATTACAACCACTACTTCCCGGGTCATCAGATTTCGATGGCACCGCCGCTTTATGATGAAGCGGTCGAGTACACCGATGGCACCCCGATGACCATGGAACAGCACGCGCATGACGTGGTTGCGTTCCTGAACTGGACGGCACAGCCGGAACTTGAAGCCCGCAAATCAATGGGCATGAAAGTTCTGCTGTTCCTGATCGTTCTGACCGCGATGCTCTATGCGGTGAAACGCAAAATCTGGCGCGATATCGAACATTAAGCGTTCGCGATATCGTCAAAAATCAAAGGCCGTCGGGAAACCGGCGGCCTTATTTGTTGGCGCATCGCAAAGCGTCGTCGCACGGAACTGTGTCGCCTGTGATCAGGATTTGGGGTTGGCGGGCAGAGGTTCGGCACAGGTCAATGCGGTTTCGCACGCAATGTCAGCGTGATTTCCGCTGGAATGGTTGCCAGTCGAATGATTGCCGTCCGCCGGGCGCAGGGGCGGAACAGTCACAGGGATATGTACCAGCCTGCGTTTACGCGCCGGGGTGCCGGTGCTGGCGTAAAGCTGTTTTCCCGCTTCGACAATCGAAACCCCGGCAAAGGCCTTGAACAGACGCGATCCGACATTTTCGAATGCCTGCGACCAGCGTAGCAGAAACCGGCTTTGGGTCGGGGGCAGGAAAAGGGCGCGGCTGTGCTGCACGGGCAGGAACATGTTTTCGCGCATCAGGTTCTGAAGCTGTGACACGCTATAGGGATGGCCAAAGCCAAAGGGCGTATTTTCCGACCAGGACCAGAGCGAGCTTCGGTTGGGTGTGACCACCACGATCCGGCCGTTGGGGGTCAATACCCGCCAGCATTCGCGCATCAGGCGGCGCATGGAATCGGAATGTTCGACCAGATGCACCAGCAGGATGCGGTCGACCGAGCTATCGGGCAGCGGCAGCATGGTTTCTTCGGTAAGGGCGACATGGTTGGGATCGCCCGCGGGCCACGGCACGCAGCCCTGCTGGCCGGGCATGAAAGCCAGCACGCGTTCCGCCTCGCCCATGAAGGGGCGCAGATAGGGCGTGGCATAACCAAAACCCAGCACGCGCATGCCGCGGACATCCGACCACATCACGCGCAAGCGGCGACGGATCAGGCGGCGAGCGGCCTGCCCGAGGCTTCCGGCATAAAAACGGTGAAGATCAACAACATCCTGACGCATGAAAATAGCCTAGAGCCTTTTCTGATTGGATTGAAGCGCAAAAACCTTGCACGATGCGTGATTGTTTTAAGAAGCCGCAAGCTGATAGGCTTGGCGCATATTCCATTCACACACGCGAGGTCGGCCATGTCCGCAGGCGATGTCTTTGTCATTCCGTGCCTTTCCGATAATTACATCTATCTTGTGCGCTGCCATGAAACAGGTACGACCGTGATTGTCGATCCGGGCGAGGCGGGCCCGGTGATAAGCGCGCTTGAAGATCGCGGCTGGTCGCTTGATATCGTGATCAATACCCATCATCACAATGACCATATCGGCGGCAATGCGGAACTGATCGCCAGATATGGCGCGAAACTGATTGGCCCCAAGGCCGAAACCATGCGCATTCCCGGCATGGATCAGACGGTCGCCGAGGGGGATGAGGTGATGATCGGTGCGCTTTCCGGGCAGGTCTTTGACGTGCCGGGCCATACCAGCGGCCATATTGCGTTTTATTTTCCGGCGGTATCGGCCCTGTTTTCCGGTGACAGTCTGTTTGCATTGGGTTGCGGGCGGTTGTTTGAAGGAACGCCAGCCCAGATGTGGCAATCCCTGCAAAAATTTCGCAACCTTCCGGGCGAGACGCTGGTGTATTGCGGGCATGAATATACCCAGTCCAATGCCCGGTTTGCCGCAACGATTGAAACCGACAATGTGGCGCTTAAGGCGCGCTGCGCGGAAATTGATGATCTGCGCGCACGCGGCATCCCGACCATTCCATCACGCATGGACAAGGAACTGGCAACCAACCCGTTCCTGCGCGCCGATCATGCATCGGTTGCCAGCGACCTTGGCATGGAAGGCGCAACCGCCACCGAGATTTTTGCCGAAATCCGCGGGCGGAAGGATCGGTTCTGACGATCCGTCCTGATCAGGCCATCTGCTTGAACAGGACGTTCTGATCAAGAAGGTAGCGCGAAAACAGTGGCAGGCTGGCGGCACCGATGGCACGTGCGGCACTGCCGACCGCACCCTGTTCGATATGCGGGGGGGCGATGCCTTGCAGGTCGAGTTTGAGGGTGGCCTTGCGCGTGGCATCGACGATTCTGGCACAGACATCTTTGGGGAAGCCGCCATCGACAATGACGGCTTCGAAATCAATCACCGAGCAGACCGAGGTAATGGCAATCGCAAGGCCGCGCGCGGTGTGATCGATCCAGAGATCAAGGGTCGCGCCAAGCTGATGCCAGTAATCGGGATCCTTCCAAAGCAGGGCGGGATCGCGCCCCTCGCGGGTCAGCATTTCTTCGAGCACGAAGATGGATGCCTGATCGATCAACTGGCTGGGATGACCTGATCGCGACGGGACAGGCATCGAGCCAAAGGCCCCGGCATTGCCGGTTTTACCGGCATAAAGCGCCTGATTGAGCACCACCCCGCCACCGATGAACGATCCGATAAAGAAATAGGCGAAGTCGGAATAATTCGGCCCTGCCCCAAACACCAGTTCCGCCCCGCAGGCCGCCGTGGCGTCATTCTGCTGAAAGACCGGGAACGGCACGATTTCGCCGATGATGTCGATCAGATCGACTTCACGCCAGGCGCTCATATCTTCGGGCGGAGCGCCGACTTCTTCGACCCAGTTCCATAATTCGAATGGGGCGGCAATGCCGATCCCGGCAATGCGTTGGCGATGCGTGGCTGACAGGTCGCGCGACAATTGTTCGACCGAGGCACGCACGAATTTGCGGATGCCGTCCGGGGTCGGGTATTTATAGGCTTCGTTCAGGCTGGCGCGGACAGTCCCGACAAAATCCATCAGGATCAGTTCGGCGCTGCGTCGCCCGATTTTAAGGCCGAAGGAAAAAACACCATCGGGATCAAGTGCCATCGGGATTGATGGTTTGCCAACCTTGCCGCGCACCGGATCGCCGCGTTTAAGCAATCCATCCTTTTCCAGCGCACGCATGATCACGGAAACGGTTTGCGCCGAAAGGCCGGAAAGACGGGCGATATCGGCCTTCGACAATCCGACATTGCGACGGACCAGTGACAGGACCAGCCGTTCATTATAGGCGCGCACGCGTAACTGATTCGCACCCCCGCCCGGATGAAGCGGACGCGCCCCCTGTTCCTCATCCCCGGCAATGTCCGGGTTGATATACAGTGAAGGTGTCATTTTTATCCTCCCACTCGGGTTCTTTATTGCCCGAATGGGTTTGAGAGTGACAGGATTAATTAATAAATCAATCGGATTTATTAATTGACAGCCCCGAGCATTTGGTGTGTCGTAGGCAACAGACAGGCACAAAAGACGTGCGTAACGATACGTTCCACCTGTCGCAAAATGAACAAATCCGGCCCAAAGGGCTGAATATCAGGTTATTCCTGGGAGGAAACAGATGAAGAAGACTCTTGTTGGCGCCACCCTTGGGGCGCTTACGCTTGGCCTTGCCGCTGCACCGCATGCTGCCAAAGCCGATGAAATCGGTGCCTGCCTTATCACCAAAACCGACATCAACCCATTCTTTGTGAAAATGAAGGAAGGCGCGCAGGCCGCGTCGGTTGCCAATGGTGTCAACCTTTCGACTTTTGCCGGTAAAATCGATGGGGACCATGAAACCCAGGTGCAGGCGATTGAATCCTGCATCGCATCGGGTGCGAAGGGTATCCTTCTGACCGCATCGGACACCAAGGCGATTGTGCCGGTTGTCAAAAAGGCGCGTGATGCCGGATTGCTCGTCATTGCACTTGATACCCCGCTTGAGCCAATCGACTCCGCCGATGCGACCTTTGCCACCGATAACTTCAAGGCGGGCGAATTGATCGGCCAATGGGCCGCTGCCAAGCTCGGCGACAAGGCCTCGGAAGCAAAAATCGCGTTTCTTGACCTGACGCCAAGTGCCCCATCGGTTGACGTTCTGCGTGATCAGGGCTTCATGAAAGGGTTCGGGATCGACATCAAGGACCCGAACAAAATCGGTGACGAAGATGATCCCCGCATCGTTGGCCATGACATCACCAACGGCAACGAGGAAGGCGGCCGCAAGGCGATGGAAAACCTGTTGCAGCAGGATTCCGAAATCAACGTCGTCTATACCATCAACGAACCGGCAGCCGCCGGTGCCTATGAGGCGCTGAAATCGTTTGGCATGGAAGACGGCGTTCTGATCGTGTCGGTCGATGGCGGTTGCCCGGGCGTTCTGAACGTTCAGGATGGCGTGATTGGCGCAACATCGCAGCAATATCCGCTTGATATGGCCTATAAGGGTATTGAGGCGATCAAGGCCTGGGCCGAAAGCGGTGAAAAACCAGCCAATACCGAAGGTCTTAACTTCTATGATACCGGGGTCAACCTTGTGACCGGTGATCCAGCCGAAGGTGTTCCGTCGATTGATATCGATGAAGGCATGAAACGCTGCTGGGGCTAAGCCCCTTAGCGTGACGATCTGATATTCGAGGAGGGCGGTCATAAACGCCGCCCTCTTGTCCCACAAAAAGGTTACACTTGGTCTGCCCCTACCCGATCCAAGCCGGTCATCAGAACCGGCGGGGCATTTGATGAACTGTTGCGCATGATTTTTCGCAACCCATGTTCACGACCAAGCCGGGAGGAAGCGATGAGCGAACCTGCTCGCACATCTCGCACAAAACAGGAATACGAACAGACGCTTGACGCCAGCGACAAGGCGGTTGCGCAGTTCGACCATAAAAACCGGAACTTTCTGGATGCCACGCAACATTTCCTGCATGGCAATCCGACGATGGTGCCGGTGATCGTCCTTGTCATTTCGATCATCATCTTTGGTGCGCTGGCGGGGCCGAAGTTCTTTTCGCCGTTCAACCTGTCGCTGATTGTGCAGCAGGTTTCGATCATCGGCATTCTGGCCGCCGCACAAAGCCTTGTGATCCTGACCGCCGGGATTGATCTTTCGGTCGGTGCGATCATGGTTTTGATGTCGGTCATTATGGGGCAACTTGCGATCACGCTTGGCGTGCCCGCACCGCTTGCCATCCTGATCGGGTTTGTCGGCGGCATTCTGGCCGGGATGCTGAACGGGTTTCTGGTCACCCGGATCAAGTTGCCGCCCTTTATCGTGACGCTGGGCACGTGGAATATTTTCTTTGCGCTGAACCTTTGGCTTTCGGGCGCGCAATCGATCCGTAGCCAGACACTGGATGAAATCGCACCGCTTTTGAAATTCTTTGGCGAAAGCATCGCGATTGGCGGGGCGCGGATCACCTATGGCTCGGTCCTGATGCTCGTCATCTTTGCCGTCCTTTGGTACATCCTGAACCATACCAGTTGGGGCCGGCATGTTTATGCCATCGGCGATGACAAGGAAGCTGCCGAGCTTTCAGGCATTCGCACCAACCGAACGCTTATCATGGTTTATGGCCTTGCCGGGCTTGTATGCGCGATTGGCGCATGGGCATCAATCGGGCGTGTGGGTTCGGTTTCGCCGCAAAGTTTTCAGGAAGCAAACCTGCAATCGATTACCGCAGTTGTGATTGGCGGCATTTCGCTGTTTGGTGGGCGCGGGTCGATCATCGGGCCGCTGATCGGGGCGCTGATCGTTGGGGTGTTCAATTCGGGGCTTCGGCTTGTCGGGGTTGATGTTCTTTGGCAGGTGTTTGCAATCGGCTGGCTGACGATTATCGCCGTTGCAATCGACCAGTGGATCAGAAAGGTATCGTCATGAGCACGGATAAAAAACCTGTCCTGACCGCACGCGGTATCGTTAAACGCTATGGCCGGGTGACCGCGCTTGATCACGCGGATTTTGACCTTTATCCCGGCGAAGTCCTTGCGGTGATCGGTGATAATGGCGCGGGAAAATCATCATTGATCAAGGCGCTCTCGGGGGCGATCACGGTGGACGAAGGTGTGATCGAGCTTGATGGCAGGCCGGTGCATTTTTCGTCCCCGATGGAAGCCCGCGAAGCCGGGATTGAAACGGTTTATCAAAACCTTGCGCTTTCGCCGGCCCTGTCGATTGCGGATAACATGTTCATGGGGCGAGAGCTGCGCAAACCGGGCTTTATGGGCAAGTATTTCGGGGCCCTTGACCATAAAGGAATGCAACGCATCGCACGCGAAAAGCTTTCCGAGCTTGGCCTGATGACCATCCAAAACATCAATCAGGCGGTCGAAACGCTTTCGGGCGGGCAGCGGCAGGGGGTTGCGGTTGCCCGTGCGGCGGCCTTCGGATCTCGCGTCGTGATCATGGATGAACCGACCGCGGCCCTTGGGGTCAAGGAAAGCCGCCGGGTGCTGGAACTGATTGCCGATGTCAAATCGCGCGGCATGCCGATTGTGCTGATTTCGCACAATATGCCCCATGTGTTCGAGGTGGCGGATCGCATCCATGTTCATCGTTTGGGCAAGCGGCTTTGCACGATCAATCCTGATGATTACAGCATGTCGGACGCGGTTGCCTTCATGACCGGTGCCAAGGAACCACCCGAAATGTCGGCGGCGGCATGATTGAATGACACCGGATATCGATATCCTGACGGCGATGATCAGGGACAGACAGATTGGTGATCGACGCCTCCTTGTCGCGATCGCCGGAGCACCAGCCTCGGGCAAGTCAACCTTGTCCGAACGGCTTCATCACCATCTGGGGGGTGATGAAGCCGGGGCTGTTGTCGTGCCGATGGATGGCTATCATTTCGATGATGCCATCCTTTCTGCGCGGGGACTGCTGCCGCGTAAAGGTGCGCCGGAAACGTTTGATACCGGCGGCTTCAAACGCACGCTTGAAGCGATCCGTACCGATGATGACGATGTTTATGTCCCGGTATTCGACCGCCATCTGGAACTGTCACGCGGATCGGCCCGATGCGTTTCAAAACGCCATCGCATTGTGCTGGTCGAAGGCAATTATCTTTTGCTCAACCAGTCGCCGTGGAACCAGTTGGCAGGCCTGTTCGACCTGACCCTATTCATCGACACACCGCTTGCGGTTTTGGAAAAGCGTCTTGTTCAGCGGTGGCTTGACCACGGACATGACCAGCCTTCAGCGCGGCAGAAAGCATTGGATAATGATATCCCCAATGCCAGAACTGTTGCCGAGTACAGCAAGTTCGGCACAGCCATTATTATAAATAACGCCTGATAGGATGGTTTGAATTACCGTTCTTTTCGCAACACCAGCGTATAGCACATCGGGATCTGGGCTTTCCTGTCTTCATAGATATCAAATTCAACTTCGCGATTTGAATGCGGATACTCGTTAAAACGTTCCAGCATTAATCCGACCGCGATAGCAGCAGACACGATTTCACCCATCGTGTGGGAAAACCACCATGAAACCGGCCCCTGCCCGCCATCTGATCCGTCATCTGATCCGTCATAGGTTATGGTATCTTCGTTTGCGTGTGGTCCACAGTCAAAATATGATTGCGACGGTGAAAACGGATCGGCAGAAGACGGATCAAACATTTCAAGAAACGGATGCGTTTCATAAATGACAAGTTCCCCACCCGGGGCCAACAACGCCGAGACAACATCAAAGAAACCTGTCAGGTCCGGCATCCAGTTCAGAACGCCGATGGTAATCAAGCCAAGGTCAAAATCGCCCGGCGTATCTTCCGGCAATTCGTAAATGTCGGCGCAAAGGAAATCACATTTCCGTCCCGAGGCATGAGCCAGCTTCCGGCCTTGCTCGAGAAATGCATCGGATTGATCAATCCCAAGCACATTTTTTGCGCCCATGGCCGACAAAGACAATACTTCACGACCGTTATTACAGCAAACCTGTACGACGCGTTTTCCTGCGACCCCGACACCTTCCAGCGTCTCACGTAAAGTTTGGTCGAATGTCGAGAAATCGGCCTTCGCAACCTCGGCCAAAAGTCGTTGCCAGGTTTCACCGGCTTCATGCAATGGTGCGGAGGCATCCCATGCGGCACGGTTGGCCGATGTGTATTTTCTGTGCTCGTCCATGGCCCGCCCCACTAATATCATAAGTTGTAACATTTCAATAATCACAACCAAGACAGCGGACTGTCAAACGAACAATGCAGGATCACACGGATTTAATAGCCGGACTGCCAATCAGCACATCAGACACCCATTCGACGACAACCCGCACACGCGGCACATGGCGCATATCCTGATGGATCAGGAGCCAGATTTCGCGTCCCTCCGGCTCGATATCGGGTTTGCGCGTCAGCCCCGCGAGGCGATCTCCCAAACATCTTGGCAACAGGGCAAAGGCATTAGCCGAACATGCCATCGTCGCCATGATGGATCCGCGATTGGAACGGCTGATGGTGTGGCGATTGGGGAAATGGCGGTTGAGCCATATCTGTTCGGGTTTGTCGGCAAACGCGTCGTCAAGATCGACCCATGATGCAGTGGTCGGGTCATCCATCCCGGCCGGACCATAAATACCGTATTCCATCACCCCGATTTTCCGGATGTGAAATGCCCCGGTTTGTGGCCTGGCAAGGCGTAGCGCAATATCGGTTTCACGTTGCGGCAGGCTTAGATTGCGGTTACCGCCAATCAGTTCGACGCAAAGGGATGGATGGTTTGATGTCAGTTCCCCCAGACGCGGGGCGATACAGTTTTCAAAAATCACATCCACCCCGGCAACACGAACAACACCCGATATTTCCGGACGGGCTACCTTTTCCGACAGAGTGCCATTTGCTTCGAGCAAGGTGCTGACTTCGGCTTCCATCGCCCTTGCGGTTTTCAGAAGGCTTTGTGCGCGCAATGTCGGGCGCATCTGGCCATCCCGACGCAGCAGAACGGGAAAGCCGGTGGTTTCTTCAAGCCGGGCAATACGACGCGCGATTGTCGTCTGGTTCACGCCAAGCTCGCGTGCGGCGGCACTCATGGTATTTGCGCGGCAAACGACGGCGAATGTCCGCAAGGCTTCCCAATCCATGGATCATCACCCGGTTATAATTTCTGCATATGCGCAGATCATATCTGCAAATTGACGGATTTAAACTGCAAACATGCAGATACATGATCAGGCCATTCAAATGACTTTGAAAGGACAGCCACCATGAGTGCACAATCCATCTTTGAGATTCTTGGCGTTGAACTTCCGACCGGATCGGCGCGGGATGCTGCATTGATCGTGATCGATGCCCAGGAAGAATATCACAGTGGCAGGTTGAAGCTATCAGGGCTTGAACCTGCACTGGACAATGTGGCCCGCCTGATCGCCCATTGGCGCGTGCAGAACGGCACCTTGATCCATATCCAGCATCATGGACAGGGTCTGTTTGATCCCGAAGGTCCGTATGCCAAGATCATGGATGAAGTCGCCCCGCGCGACGGCGAGCCGGTTCTGACAAAGAATGTGCCCAATGCCTTTAGCGGGACAAACTTGCGCGACCTGATTGATCAGGCCGGATTGAAACATGTGGTGCTGGCCGGTTTCATGACACATGTCTGCGTGTCGACCACCGCACGTTCCGCCAACGAACAGGGATTGCAGGTTACCATCGCGGGGGATGCGGTCGCCACACGCGATCTGCCCGCGACCGCCGATCACGCTGCCATCCCGGCCGCGGAATTGCACCGCGCCGAACTGGCCATTCTGGCCGATGCGTTTGCCAAGGTTGTGACGACCGGGGATGTTCTAAAAGCGTGATTGTAAATGCAAAACACCCCGCAGGATTGCTGCGGGGTGTCAGACTGCTGACGAACCCCATCATTTTTGTCGGGGTTCGTTTTTTTATGGGGCAGTGTCTTTTTAAGGAGAAAGCTTTGCTGTTTGCCAGATCATTCGGTAAAGGCAGGCAAAATCCCGTGTTTTCTGGCCCAATTGCTCACAATCCATAAAAGCATGTCACAAAACGCCCCCTTGCGCGTCAGGATCAGGGCGATCTTCTTCATGTTCTGAGCCGTTGCCGCCAGAAGGCATTGCTCACGCACCTTGGCAAGCCCGCGCAGGCGTGCGTATCGGTGCCCATGCAATTGCTTGGCATCGGCAAAACTGCGCTCTACCGTTTCCTTGCGTCGCTCATAAATCCGCTTGCCCCAGGGGCTGAGCCGGTTGGCTGTGATCTTTTCAAGGCTGTCCTGCCAGACATGGCGTGTCACAACCTTGGTGTGATTGCGGCTTTGCGTACAGGCATCGCGCAGCGGACAGGTTTTGCAGACCCTCGGGCTGCTTTTATATTCCCGGTATCCGGATCTGTTGGTGGTGCTGTAATTGAGGATTTCCCCTTGCGGACATCGATAGACATCGATCCCAGGCAGATATTCAAAGTCTTTCTTGCGCAGGTATCCCTTGCGATGGGTCGGACGGCGATAGCCGATCACGCCCTCAATTTCCCTGTCTTCCAGACCCTTGGCGATCCCGGCGGTAAAGTAACCGGCATCCAGCCCCACTGCCCGCACATCGAAGCCGAACCGGGCGCGCTGCCGGTCCAGACGTGACAGATAGGGCATACTGTCATGGACATTGCCCGGCGTGACATGGATATCGGTGATCAGTGCATGGGCACTGTCGACAGTCCGGTGATCAAGATAGAAAAAACCCTTCGGCTTGCCATCGCGCACCATATAGCCGCTCTCGGGATCGGTACGGCTGATCTTTGTTTCTTTGGCAACAGACTGACGCGCTTTCTCCCTGAGCGGCTTCTTGCCATGATCAGCCCGGTCCTGCGCAATATCGGCATCAAGGGCGGCAAGATAGTCCGCACGAGACTTCTCGACCACCTGACGGTCAAAGCGGTTCTTGTTGGCATTGGCCTTGAGGTGCGTGCTGTCGCTATAAAGCACTGTGCCATCGACAAGGCCCGCCCGGATACCCTGTTCGACAATCTCGTCGAAAATCTCCTGACAGATGTCGCTGTCATTGAACCGTCGCCGCCGGTTCTGACTGATCGTGCTGGCATCGGGTACCTTGTCGGTCAGGCGAAGCTGCAAAAACCACCGATAGGCCACATTGACCTCGATCTCGCGCATCAATTGCCGTTCCGAGCGAATGCCAAACAGATAGCCGACAAACAGCATCTTGAACAACAGCACCGGATCAAGCGCCGGGCGTCCGTTGTCGGCACAATACAAATGCGCAACCCGGTCATGAATGAAACTGAAATCGATCACCGCGTCGATCTTGCGCAGCAAATGATCCGAAGGCACCAGAGATGACAGCGTCACCATCTCAAGTTCTTCCTGATGGGCTTCTTTCTTTTTAAGCATGCCCCATTGAATCAAAAGTCCCCGCAATTGGCGAGGACTTTGTCAACAGTCTGACACCCCGCAGGATTGCTGCGGGGTGTTTTGATGAGTGTGAGCGCAAGCAGTACGATCAGAACATATGCTGCCCGCCATTGAGCGACAGACAGGAACCGGTGATGAAGCCGGAATTCGGGCCACACAGGAACAGCACGGCCTGCGCGATTTCCTCGGCCTCGCCAAGACGACCAACCGGGATTTTCGCGATGATGCCCTCAAGAACCTTTTCCGGAACGGCGGCGACCATGTCGGTATTGATGTAACCCGGAGCGATGGTATTGACCGTCACCCCCTTGCGCGCGACTTCCTGTGCCAGTGCCTTGGTAAAACCATGCACCCCAGCCTTGGCGGCGGAATAGTTGGTCTGGCCGAGCTGACCGGCCTGACCGTTGATCGATGAAATATTGACGACCCGCCCGAACCCGCGTTCGCGCATGCCTTCAAGCACCGGCTTGGTCATATAGAACAGCGAACTTAAATTCGTTTCGATCACCGAATGCCAGCTTTCAACAGACATCTTGTGCATGAAGCCGTCCCGCGTAATCCCCGCGTTATTGACCAGAATATCAACCGGCCCGACTTCGGATTCCACCTGTCGAATGCCATCCGCACAGGCATCGGCATCGGCAACACTCCATTTGAAGGTCGCAATGCCGGTTTCTTCGGTGAAAGCGCGGGCAGCGTCATCATTGCCTGCATAGTTTGCAACAACCGTATGGCCCGCTTCCTTGAGCGCCAGGCTGATCGCCTTGCCAATTCCGCGTGTGCCACCGGTTACCAGTGCCGTTTTTGTCATGGTCGCCTCCCTAAACTTCAGTCATCCAATTCATGTATCGGTATCCCGTAGTTTGCCCTTCTACGATATGCGAAACTTTAATCCACAAAACCAATTATAAACGTAACTTTATTTCACACCTATGATCCATGTCACGTAAAATGCGTGAACTCTGGTCGAATTTCATCTGCGCCTGAGGGGATAAACAAACAGGGCAGCCCCCAAAGGAGGCCGCCCTGCACGTTTCATCCAATCAGATGGTTCGAAGCAATCAGCGTTCGACGCACAGTGCGACCCCCATGCCGCCACCAATGCACAATGTCGCAAGGCCCTTTTTGGCATCACGTTTCTGCATTTCGTAAAGCAGGGTGGTAAAGACGCGTGCGCCCGATGCGCCAATCGGATGGCCAAGGGCAATGGCCCCGCCATTGACGTTAACCTTGTCGGTATCCCAGCCCATGTCACGGTTCACCGCAATTGCCTGTGCGGCAAAGGCTTCGTTGGCTTCGATCAGGTCAAGATCACCAACCGACCAACCGGCTTTTTCAAGTGCCTTGCGTGATGCCGGGATCGGGCCGGAGCCCATAACAGCCGGATCAACCCCGGCGGTCGCCCAGCTTTTGATCGTAGCAAGCGGAGTCAGGCCGCGTTTGGCGGCTTCGTCGGCGGACATCACGATCAGGGCAGCGGCCCCGTCATTGATGCCCGATGCGTTACCGGCGGTTACCGTGCCTTCCTTATCAAAGGCCGGGCGTAGTTTCGCCATACCTTCGAGGCTGGCACCATGACGCGGATATTCATCGGCATCAAAGACCACATCGCCCTTGCGCGAAGAAAGGGTAACAGAGGCGATTTCATCATTGAAGCGGCCGGATTTCTGGGCGGCTTCGGCCTTGTTTTGTGATGCGGTCGCGAAGGCATCCTGTTCTTCGCGGGTGATCTGCCATTTAGTGGCGATGTTTTCCGCGGTGTTGCCCATGTGATAGCCGTTGAAAGCGCACCACAGGCCGTCCTTGATCATGCTGTCGATGAATTTGACATCACCCATCTTGTGACCGGCACGCAGATTGGCAACGTGCGGCGACATGGACATGTTTTCCTGACCACCGGCAACCACGATTTTGGCGTCACCCGCCATGATCTGCTGGGCGGCAAGGGCAACGGTGCGAAGACCCGATCCGCAGACCTGGTTGATGACAAAGGCGGTGGCACTATCAGGGATACCCGCCGCGATGGCCGCCTGGCGTGCCGGATTCTGTCCGGCCCCGCCGGTCAGGACCTGACCGAAAATAACCTCGTTTACGGCATCCGCCTCGACACCGGAACGTTCCAGAGCCGCCTTGATGGCAACAGCGCCAAGCTCGTGTGCTGGGGTATTGGCCAGCGAACCGCTAAAAGCGCCGATCGGTGTGCGTGCGGCACCCACAATTACGACGTCTGTCATGAAACCCTCCGATTATATCTTGAATACGTTTTTCCCCGGACCTTTACGATCCTGCTGATCGGACCTGCAATCCACCTACGATCTTATCGCGACGCAACAAAAAGCCAAGCATTGATACGCACCACTTTCGGACAGTCATCTTCAGCCATTCCGACCAAGGCCAAATATCGGCATATCCGATGCTGTTGCAGACCCTGTGTTTAAGAGTGTGTGCTTATTGCCCGAAGTTCGCAAGGGCGCGGCGGCAATTGTGATAAACTGAAGGGCCGGGTACGCCATAACGCCCCCGGCCCTATATCGATTAGCCTGTTATCTCAGCTCATAGATTTCGGTTTTGCCGTCGACAAGACTGTAAATTTCGAACGGGGCTTCCTTGATCCCGCCCATACCAGGCGAGCCCATTGGCATTCCCGGTAAGGTGATTGCAGAAATCGCCGGACGTTCTTCAAGCATCCTTAAAATGGTTTCGACCGGCACATGTCCGCTAACGACATAACCATCAATCATGGTCAGGTGACATCCCTGCAGGTCTTCGGGAATACCGGCCATAAGGGCCAGCGAAGCAACATTTTCGTCTTCGGTGATTGTAACATCAAATCCGTGCTGCCGAAGGTAATCCCCATGCATTGTGCAGCAACCGCAATTCGGGTTTTTGATGATCCTGGCTTCGATACCCGCCGCATTGGCCGTAAATGACGGCAAGATAACAGCCGCCGTGACGGCAAAGGCAACCGCACTCAAGGTACGGGCGATTTGGCTTTTCATGGTTATAAGCATCGTGATTATCCTCAAAGGTGGTCAAAGAACACGGATGATGCCGGACATGCCGCCGACCTTGTGTTCGAGAATGTGACAATGGATCAGCCAGTCACCGGGATTATCGGCGACAAAGGCAATATCGACCCGCTCGCCCGGCTTGATCAGTATGGTATCAAGCCACGGCTGGTGATTAACGGAGACATCGTTGCGGGCAAGCAGGCGGAAAGCATGGCCATGCAAATGGATCGGATGAAGCCATGCCGTCGCATTCATCAACGTCAGACGGCAGCTTTGCCCGCGTTCAAGTGTCACAAGTGGCCCATCCCCGTCGCGGTCGGGATCACGCCCGTTAACCGCCCAGACATTGCCGGAACCAGACATGGCGCGCATCATATTGCCCATGCCCGCCATATCCCCCATCCCCATGCGGCTCAGCATTTCCGGTATGATATGGCCCGATTGCGTCATCTGCTGCAGGACCATACCGCCCATCATGCCGCCGCTATAGACCAGATCATACCTTGTTGCCTGATCCAGATCAGGTTCGGGCACAGGATTGGGTTTTAATGCCATATCCCAGTCAGGCACCCCGTCACGCACGGCTTCACCGGAAACAGCGAGACTGGCGATCCTGTTTTCCATCCCGTCATAGAAGCGATCCATTACGGCAAACGACGTTTTGCCTTTCACCGGAATATCGATCACCAGATCAAGCCGCATCCCCGGCCCCAGCAAAAGCAGCGGCGCGTCATCCCGAAGCGGCGTGACCGGATGCCCGTCCATGGCAATCACCGTCGGGGCAAGTTCATCAAAGTCGAGGGCAAAGATACGCCCATTCGCTGCATTGAGAAGGCGCAGACGGATACGCTCGCCCGGTCTTACGGCCACCTGCCCGGGTGCCAGACCATTGACCGTCACCACATTGCCGATCCGCCCGGCATGACTGACATCATGTATGGCATTAAAGCCGTCATCGATCATGGCAGTATCGCCAAGCCGCCAGTCATCAAGCATCCAGACCAGTTCGCGATCCACGCGCAACGGATCGGCTTCCTCGACAATCAGGGGGCCGTAAAGGCCCCGGCCAAGCTGCTCGGTCGTGTTTGCATGCGGGTGGTACCAGTAGGTTCCCGCATCGGGCAGATCAAAGACATAATCAAAACTGCCCCCCGGCTTAACCGCATCCTGCGTCACACCGGGCACACCATCCATCGCATTGGGAATACGAAGCCCATGCCAGTGAATGGTCGTTTCCTGTGGCAGGGTATTTTCCAGCCGGGCACGCAGGCGCTGCCTCTGCCGGATGCGAATTTCCGGGCCGGGAATCATGCCGTTATAGGCCCAGATATCGGTCTGATAGGCCGGGTTGGAAACAAGACTGGCGCGCGCAGAACCGGGACGCAAAAGCATATCGACGATATCGGGTGCAGGCGTTTCGCCCGCACTGGCAACCGCAGACCAAAGAGGCAGGCCACCCGTCGCAGCAGCCCCGATGACCGTCGCCCCGCCCAGCAGGAAACCCCGCCGGGTGGAACAAAAGGAAGATTTGAAAGTCATCCGACAATCTTTCCTGAATTGGTTTATTGACTGCCGACCTGCCCGATATCGGGCATGGCACGACAACACAACTCAACACATCACAACATCCTTGGCGGCCCATCAGGCCCCCAAGGGGAAATCAGGAAAAATATCGGGGAGGCGACGGGTCTGGCACATGCGACAGGCCGGTTGCCCGATCAATGGCCGGTAAAACCATCCGGAAGCCAGCAGGCATCGCCATATTTTCAAACCCGGCAAGGTCGGGCATGACAACGATGGCACACAGGAAATGACAGGACGCAATCGCCGCCGTCATATCAGTACAATCATCACAGCGAATGGCATCGCGCATTTGGGCATCATGCAGGGGCGCACTATTGTTTACGGCAACAGAGATGCTGCGATAGGTGCCGGAACCGTCCCCCACCATATCGCCCGCACGCAAGACCGCGCTGCTGGCAAATACCAGCAGGGAGAGGGTCATTATGATGCGCAAAATGTTTTTCATGGTGATCAAGCTGTAGCCGTCTGATTGCCGCACGTCCATGACTTTGATCAAAGCGCGATGGTTACTTCGTCCTTCAGGACCTCGGTTACGATATAGGTACGATACCAGACGATGTTATCGTCCGCATCAAACAGTGTTTCGCAAAGGGCGGTATATTCCGCCATGTCGCGCATATGCAAAACCAGAACGCCAGTGACTTCGCCGGTCACCAGATAGCATTGCTGAACCGCGGCAAGTTCACGGACTTTTTTGATGAAGTCGCCGCGATAGCGGTTGCCGTGGCGATGAAATTCCAAATTGATCACCGCAGTTAGTGGCCGCCCGACCAGTGCGGGATCAATCACCGCCACGGTTTTGCGAATGACGCCGGATTCGCGCAGTTTGGCGACACGGCGCAAACAGGCCGAGGGCGACAGGCCAACATGACCGGCAAGGGTAGCATTCGCGATATCCGCGTTTTCCTGCAATATCGCAAGTATTTTGGTATCGATACGGTCAAGGTCGGCCAATATCTGCAACTCCGAAGCGCAACGTGATAAAACTACGCTGTATTATTGCATAAAAGCACGTGATTTCGCTGCGTAATAATACGGTGGTTATGCGAGGATGCGCATCGTTAAATGACTGCCCCACATATGCCCCTCGTACCACCCAAGAAGTCCGGAACCTCGCGCCCCATGCATCGCTATTTCCTGAATTTGCTAAACCGCAGCCAGCGTTTGTTCATCACACTGATCAAGGTCATGTTACCCGTCATGATCATTGTGCGGATTGCCGATGAATTCGGCGCGGTTGCCTTTGCATCCGACCTGCTGTCACCCATCATGAGCCTGATCGGGTTGCCGCCCGAGGCCGGTTTGATCTGGGCAACATGTGCGCTGGTCAGCATGTATGGCGCGGTCGGGGCGTTTATCGGGTTATCCGCCCATCTTGATATGACAGCCGCCCAGCTAAGCGCGCTTTGCGCGATGATGCTGTTTGCCCATGGGCTTCCAGTCGAACAGGCGATTGTCAAACGCGCCGGGGCCAGCCTGATTGCAACCACGGCCCTTCGGCTTGGCGCGGCGGTGTTCTACGCCGCACTGGTCACATGGATCAGCAATACCACCGGCTGGCTTTCCGAGCCGGTTGATTTTTCTTGGATGGCGGGCGGCGAGACGGCTGTGGTCGCCACCGGTATGGATGGCTGGGTCGAATGGACCATCCAGACGATAAAATCGCTTGTCGTGACCTTTGGCGTGATTATCGGCTTGCTGGTGTTGCTCGATATCCTTGATAAAACCGGCATTACCGAGCGCATCACGCGCGGCATGATGCCGATCCTGCGGGTTTCGGGATTATCGCGCGACGTCGCCCCGGTAACGACCATTGGTGTGTTGCTGGGCCTGACTTATGGCGGGGCGCTGATCATTGACGAGGCGCGTAAAAAGAACTTCCCGCCGCGCACCCTGTTCTTATCGCTTGCGTGGTTGTCGCTGTCGCATTCCCTGATCGAGGATACGGCAATCATGCTGGCCCTTGGCGCGGATATCTGGGTCGTTCTGGTCGGGCGTGTGATCCTGACATTGCTGATCATTGCCGCCCTCGCCCGCCTGACCCTGCGTTGGCAAACCAAACCGGTGGCGGCACCCGAAACCGGCTCCTGATTATTTCGTTTCCGCCAGCCAGTCGAGCACCGGTCCCCAGGTTGATTTTTCGGCGCGCGATCCGACCATCATGCCGATATGACCTGCCGATGGGTGCAGTTCGGTTCGCACATCTTCCGGCAAGCTTGCGAAAAGGGCCTGTGCACTTTCAGGCGGGACGATCCGGTCATTTTCGGGGATCACGGCCAAGGTCGGGCAGCTGATATCTGCCGGGTTGATATCAATGCCGTCGATCTGCCATTCGCCCTTGGCCGGTTTGTTTTCGACATACCAGCCAATCAGGCAATCAATCGCCACCCGGCGGGTCAGCGGCACACCGTCATTCAGCCAGTCTTCAAGCGCGACAAAATCATCGGCCTTGGCCGAATTGGCGGGGATGGAGGCAAAGCGGCGGAACTTTTCGCCGATCATAAAGGGATCGAGGCTGGCAAACAGGCTTTGAAGCACATCGACCGGCAGGCTGTCATGGATCGACAGCATATGGGGCAAGGACGGCGCGAAGGCCGCGGCAATGCGCCCCTGTGTCGGGCCAGCCGCCATGAAATCCCAAGGTGTCGCCAACAGCACCAGACGCGATACCTGTGCGGGGTCAAGCAAGGTCGCGGCCAGCGTGAGCACGCCACCCATGCAATAACCGATCATCGGCACCGGCCCGCCATTCATATCGGCGATGTCCTGAAAGGCGGTGACCAGACGGCCCGCTATGTAATCATCAAGGCCGTGATGGGTTTCTTCTTCGCCCGGATAGCCCCAATCGACCAGAAGCGGCCGATATCCGGCCTTGGCCAGAAAACGTGCGAAGCTTCGTTTTTTATTCAGATCAAGGATATAGCCACGGTTCACCAGAGACGGCACCAGCACAACAATGCCAAGCGGGCTTTTGGGCTTGGCTTCTTCGACTGCGCCGTAATCGCGGATGCGGGTTGCGCCGTCTTCCCAGATTACGGGCGCATCATCGACACCACGTTTATAGCCGTGTTTCTGATAGGCGCGCACACCGTCATGAAAGGCCGACTGATTGGCAAAGGCGACGCGATCAAGGGCCTGCGCGATATCGTCAGGATGATGGTTTTCCATCTCGCTCAGGAGCTTCTTCGCCCGATCCTGCAGTTCCGGCCTCCAGGGCAGATATTGTTTCCTGAAGATCGGCAATGCGGCGCGCGAGCTCAACCAGCTCGTCATCTCGACTGCCAGATGCATCGCCAGCGGCCTTGGCCCGGCGCGACGATTGCTTGCCCTTTTCGGCGGATTTGTCTGCTTTCGGTTTTGCGCGCTCATTTTTTCCCTGACCCGATTTATTGCTTTTGCCTGTCTTGTTCGTCTTGCCTGCGGCGGCCTTGGCCGTATCGGCATCTTTGGCGGCGGTATCCGGATGGGCCTTTTCATCAGTACTGGCTGCGCCAGCCATTCCGGCCATCGTCGCCATATTCGGCGGGAAAGGCCCACCGGGTGGAAAACCGGACGTTGCCATTTTTGACATCTGATTGAACATAGCGGCCATGGGGTTGGCTGCCGGATCCATCGGCGTGCCCTTCATCATTTCCGGGATCATTTCGGGCATCATGCCCGCCGCCATACCGGGAAAACCGCCCGGAGCAGTACCGGGAAAGGTACCGGGTTTCTGCCCCGTTGCCAGTTGCCCGATCAGCTTGCCCCATGCCTCAAATCCTTCGCCGATCCGCGATGTATCGGCCCCGAGCGATGCATAAAGCCGCCCGATGGCGCTCGCCGCGTCGGCACCATCGGCTGTCGCGGCAACCTGTTCGCGCCAAAGATCCATGAACTGCCGGGCCAGATGATCAAGGCGATCATCAAGTTCATCATCGAGGTTGTCATTGGGCAGATCGTCGGGATCCTGATCCTTTTTCGCCCCTGTTTCGGACACGGCTGCTTCCCCCGGTTCTGGTTCGGATCACGCAGATGAAATGCGCCTTGTGACTTTCGATCACTATAGGCGGTTCGGACGCGTGCGAAAACGAAATCCATTGCTGCGCGGCAACAACAGGGACCAGAGGTTGTTTTTCGCAGCGCACATCGCGTTGAACACTGGACACATTGGAATTTACACGGCACTCTTGTGCACGCTTGAGCAGACGCAAAATTCAAAATGCTGCGCAACATTCAGATTTGTGCAAACGCAAACAAGGTATTTCATACCGCACTGCCCAAGCCAGACATCCGGGAAACAGGGAAGCAGGGAATAACGTCATGACCACGAAAAAATCAGATGATCAGGATCGCGTCGTTATCAAGAAATACGCGAACCGCCGCCTTTATAACACTGCGACCAGTTCGTATGTGACGCTTGACCACCTCTCGCAGATGGTCAAGGACAATACCGATTTCGTCGTTTATGACGCCAAGACCGGAGAGGATATCACCCGTCCGGTCCTGACACAGATCATTGTCGAGGAAGAAAACAAGGGGCAGAATCTTTTGCCGATCAGCTTCCTGCGTCAATTGATCGGATTCTATGGCGACAGTCTTCAGGGCCTGGTGCCAAGCTATCTGGAACAGGCGATGCGTTCGTTTGCGCATAATCAGGAACAGATGCGCGAATATATGCAGGGCACGATGCAGGGGATTTTCCCGTTCGGCCAGTTCGAGGAAATGAACAAGCAGAACATGGCGCTGTTTGAACAGACCATGAAGATGTTTTCCCCCTTCCTTCAGGAAGAGGCCGACAAGGCCAATGCAAGTGCCGAGGCAGCCAAAAATGGCAAACCGGAAAAAAATGACGCATCCCTTGATGACCTGAAAAGCCAGCTTGAAGCCATGCAGGCGCAGCTCAACAGTCTGGTCAACAACAAGGCCAGCAAGTAAACGGCCCCAAACCCGTTCATTTCAAGGCATCACGCAGAAAGCTCCGGATTTTCCGGGGCTTTTTTTGTTTTTGCCCGCATGTGTTGCGGCATCATTCCTGCATAAACTTTTCATTAACGTTTTTCACCGCCCGGCACCTGTCGCAAGGCGGCAATTTTTGCCGGGTTCAAGCCCCTTTGAACGGAGTCCCTTGCATAAGGCCAGTTAAATACCCCGGTTGAACGCACAAAACCGCAAAATGACATGACAGCGATAACGCCGATCCCCTTGCCCCCGGCCCGCAGGCCCGACGCAGCAAGTAGTGGAACAGACGGCCCTGCCGGGATCGGGATGGATGTCACTGCACTGGTTTCGCCTGTACGGGAAATCGCGCAGAACGGTGGCGCATGGCTTGAACCCCATGATCCTGGGGGCAGTGCAGCATTTTGGGCGCAGCTTTTAGGACAGCTCCTACCTCAGGAAAACCTTTTGCAACCTGCGGTCATTCAGGAATTGCATGCCAGCTATGCACGTCATTCCACACCTTACGGCTCAGAAAGCCATGTCTTTTTTTCGCCTAACGCACTAGACAACGACAGGCGAATTGACCTATATAGCTAGCTTCTGGCGGATCGCTGAGACTTCTATCTGACCAAAGTTCAGATATTTCTTGCAAGCAGACAACCTTCAAACTGGGTCACCCTGCTTGTGATAAATAGGCGAAATTAACAAGCCTGACAGCGTCCCGAGTGGGAATCAATAACTGGCGGTTGATAACGGAAAAATATGCAATGACTGAGATTGTATCAAACGAAGAACCGAAACGTGCTAATCGCGCAACCGATACGGACCGTTATGTCGGTCAGCGTATTCGCGAACGTCGCATCATGCTGGGCCTGTCCCAGCAGCAGATGGCCGATCTGATCGGCGTCACCTACCAGCAGGCTCACAAATACGAGCGCGGCATCAACCGCATTTCTGCCGGTCGTCTTTACGAAATCTCGCAGGTCCTGGGCGTTCCCGTCAGCTACTTCTATGAAGGTCTCGACGGCAACCAGGAAACCGAGCTTAATGCGCGTCAGCGCATGTGCCTTGAACTGGCGCGCAACTTTGCCAGCATCAAGCACGAGAAACACCAGGAAGCGCTGAGCCAGATGGCACGCGCACTGGCCGATCAGGCTGCCTAAGCCTGATCACTGCGATCTTCAGCATTGCTGCAAAAATCAGGCTGCCTTCCTTCGATGGCAGCCTTTTTTTTGTGGCTGATCACAGGCACGACTTTTGTGATAGCGTCACGGCAAGACCAAGACAGGGACAAACTGTATGACAGGCGATATCACACCATCCGGCCTGATCGATTTAATCGACCAGCAACGCAGCAAACTTGGCTATCTGTCGATATCGGCCCTTATGGCACTGACAAGGGCCGGGAATGCCATCCTTGATCCGTTTTCAACCCTGATCAGCATCCATGCCGAGATCGGGCGCGACAATATTTTCTATCCTGCCGTCCGGCTTGATGCCACCTCCCCGGAGATGCTTGAAATTGGCCGCCGAAATACGTTCTACGGCAACACGGTGATTGATGCCCAGACAGGACTGATCACGATCGGCAATGGCAATCTGTTTGGCGAGGGATGCGTCCATGTTGCCACCAACCAGCCCGGTGCAACGATCATTATCGGATCAGATGGCCGTTATCGCGGGTCAATCCAGATTTCCGGCTTATCCGTTCTGGGTGATGGCAGCCAGATCCTTGGTAATATCATTGTCCGCGATGTGCAGCTTGGCGCGGGCGGATCATTTCGCCACCCGATTGCCGATGAACGCGGCGCGGTTTTAAAGGGGATTGGCGAGGGACGGGGGATTATCCTTGAAACAGGTCAGGTGATTGCCGGAAACGGCACCCTCGCCCCCGAAAACGTCCGCATGCAGTCCTTTTATCATCCGGATGCAAAATAGGGGCAGCCGATGGCTACCCCTTTGTCGCAAAACCCATGTCCGGCATCTATTGGTCGGCAATCACCAGATCATCGGAATGGATGACCGCGTTGCCGCGGCTATATCCCAATGCGGTTTCGATTTCCTGAGAAGAATGCCCCTTGATCATGCGGGTTTCCTCGGCCGAATAGGACGAGATGCCGCGTCCGATTTCGGCACCATCCGCATCAAGGATGCGTACCGCATCGCCGTGCTTGAAGCTGCCATCAACACCGGAAATCCCCGCCGCCAGCAGGTTCTTGCCTGCCCGCAATGCCTTTGCCGCACCACCATCAACGATGATCGCCCCACGGGCCGAAAGCGACGTTGCGATCCAGTGGCGACGTGCCGCAAGCGGGCTCTCACTTGGCAGAAAGAGGGTATGGGGGCCGCCATCAAGCTGCGCCTTTAGCGGATGATAGATCGTGCCGCGCGCGATCATCATGCGGCACCCGGCTTTCATCGCAATTTCGGCCGCCTGCAACTTTGTCACCATCCCGCCGGAGCTGTACATCGTCGGCGCAGCACCGGCCATGCCCATGATTTCAGGTGTCAGTTCGCGCACGGTCGGGATCAGGGTCGCATCCGGGTTCTTGCGCGGATCGGCGGTATACAGGCCATCAATATCGGACAGCAACACCAGCGTATCAGCCGAAATCATGTGCGCGACCTTGGCCCCAAGACGGTCATTATCGCCAAAGCGGATTTCTTCGGTCGCAACCGTATCGTTTTCATTGATCAACGGTACCGCACCGCGTGCCAGCAACGCATTCAATGTCCCACGCGCATTAAGGTAACGGCGGCGGCTTTCCATATCCTCCAGCGTCACCAGAACCTGCGCCATGATCAGGCCATTGCGGCCCAGTGCTTCCTGCCAGACCTGCGACAGGCTGATCTGGCCGGTGGCGGCAGCGGCCTGTTTGTCGGCAAGGCTGATGGTGCGGTGATCAAGCCCGAGCAAACGCCGCCCCATGGCGATCGCACCACTTGATACGACAATGACCTCGACCCCGCGTTCACGCAGAAGGGCGACGTCATCGGCAAGTGCTTCGAGCCAGGCGCGGCGCAGCTTGCCTGTATTTTCATCGACCAGAAGGGCCGATCCAACCTTGATGATCAGGCGTTTTGCATCTGCAAGGCTCACGGTTGGAAGCCCTCGTCTTCGCGGCCTTCCATCGCGCGGCGTTCGCGTTCACCGATGATGTGGCGACGCAATTCGCGATGGACTTCCTTGACCCCCTGCTGGGTGGCACCGGACACGATAAAGACTTTCTTTCCGATCCCCTTTTCAAGGATTTCGCGCTGTTCCTCGACCATTTCCGGCAGAAGCTGATCGGCCTTGGAAAGGGCGACGACTTCGGGTTTGTCGATCAGGATATCGGCGTAACCTTCAAGCTCCTCGCGGACCGTGCGATAGGTTCCGACCGGGTCTTCGTCAGCACAATCGATCAGATGCAGCAGGACTTCGCAGCGTTCGATATGACCGAGGAACCGGGTCCCGATGCCCTTGCCCTCGGATGCACCTTCGATCAGACCGGGGATATCGGCCAGAACAAACTCGTGATCATCGATCTCGACCACACCCAGCTGCGGATGCAGGGTGGTAAAGGGATAATCGGCGATTTTCGGACGCGCGCTTGACGATGCGGCAAGGAAGGTGGATTTCCCCGCATTGGGCAAGCCGACCAGACCAGCATCGGCAATCAGTTTGAGGCGCAGCCAGACCGACATTTCCTCGTTCGGCCAGCCTTCTTCCGCACGGCGCGGGGCCTGGTTGGTGGAGGATTTGAAATGGGTGTTCCCCCGGCCTCCATCACCGCCGCGACACAGCACAAAGGTCTGCCCGGGTTCAAGCATATCGACAATCAGGGTTTCGCGGTCTTCTTCAAGAATCTGCGTTCCGACCGGCACCTTGATGGTGATCGAGTTGCCCGACCGGCCGGTACGGTTGCGGCCCATGCCATGCATGCCGATTTCGGCCTTGAAATGCTGCTGATAACGGAAATCGATCAGGGTGTTGAGGTTTTCGACCGCTTCGACAATCACGTCACCGCCGCGCCCGCCATCGCCGCCATCCGGGCCACCATATTCGATGAATTTTTCGCGCCGGAAGCTGACCGCACCGGCACCGCCGCGGCCACTGCGTACGTGGATTTTTGCTTCGTCGAGAAACTTCATAACCGGTCCTTTGGGCGATGCCCGTCAATCATTCCGCCCGGCCGGATCGCGATTTCGAAACAGATCGCCTCGCATCGACGGCTCGGGAAATTTTCATATAACACATAAAACAAGGGAGGAATGATTGCTCATTCCTCCCTCGAAATCTTTGCTACGAATGAGCGCAGCCGACGGGAGGCTTACGCCTCGGCCGGAACGACACATACATAGGTACGACCCTTGAAGCCCGACTTGAACTGGACGTTGCCGCCAGCCGTCGCAAACAGGGTGTGGTCTTTGGCCAGGCCAACATTGTCGCCGGCATGGAACTTGGTGCCACGCTGACGAACGAGAATGTTACCTGCAACAACCGTCTGGCCGCCGAATTTCTTGACGCCGAGGCGCCGACCTTCGGAGTCGCGACCGTTACGGGAGCTACCACCAGCTTTCTTATGAGCCATGAAACTCTCCTAAAACTGCATCCCGGCCGATCAGGCCGTGATGTCCGTGATGCGCAGAACAGTCAGGTTCTGGCGATGACCATTTTTGCGACGGTAGTTGTGCCGGCGCTTTTTCTTGAAAACGATCACCTTGTCGCCCTTGGTCTGCTCGAGAACTTCTGCATTCACAAAAGCCCCTTTGACCAACGGAGCACCAACCTTCGGCGCACCGTCGCCAGCAACCATGAGAACTTCTTCAAGTTTCACGGTGTCACCAGCCTGGGCAGCGATCTTTTCGACTTTGATAACGTCGTTGGCAGCAACTTTATACTGTTTGCCGCCAGTTTTGATGATTGCATACATCGATATAGTTCCTGAAAAATCATTCTGGAAACGCACACGCGCGCTTCGGTGTCGCTGCTAACTGAAACCGAACCGCTGCGAGAGACGGGTGAAATACCTTTTTAGCCCGCCAGAGTCAACCGCAAAGCGCGTCATTTCCGGGCTTTGGCCATGGCCGGGGCGCATGGCAGAGGTTTGCTTCCCAACCCAACCCGGCCCAACCGGCAAAAGAGTTCGTGGAAAATACGTTTTCCCTCTTGCATTCTGGCTTAAGGATCGTTAAACAGCGCCTCGAACGCCAGACCACACATGCGGAGAGGTGCCGGAGTGGTCGAACGGGGCGGTCTCGAAAAC
>TARA_R100000049_G_scaffold2471_1_pt1 | contig 73840 bp, 69 predicted proteins | sample TARA_R100000049 | Tara Oceans TARA_R100000049 (sample SAMEA2619992) | marine metagenome | biome: marine biome (ENVO:00000447); feature: mesopelagic zone (ENVO:00000213) & marine oxygen minimum zone (ENVO:01000065); material: "saline water (ENVO:00002010), including plankton... | reverse complement strand
TGGGAGTGCTTTGTCAGCGGTCCGGGGTTGGCTGGCGGGATTGGTTTGGCGATGGATCAAAACCGTCATTCCGGGCGAAGCGTAGCGCAGACCCGGAATCCATGCCCGATTGGAAGAGGCTGGATTCCCGCCGTCGCGGGAATGACGATCTGGTTGGGAATGACGATCAGGTCGGGAAGGCTTTGCCCGCAATCTGAAAAGCCCGGCACAAGGACCGGGCTTTGATTTTCAGATGATGTAGTGGATGCCGCATTCGGTCTTGTCCTGCCCGGCCCAGCGACCGGCACGGACATCGGTTGAATTGGGATCAACCCGATCCGTGCATGGCATGCAGCCAATCGACAGGAAGCCTTCGGCTTCCAGCGGATGATGCGGCAGGGCGCGGTTTTCGAAGATATCTTCGATATCAGCCCGGTTATAACCGGCCAGCGGATTGATCTTGATCCGGGTACCGGCGGTTTCGATCACGGGTAATTGCCCGCGTTCGCCACCGTGAAACCGTTTGCGCCCGGTCAGCCACGCGTCATAGCCCTTGAGCGCACGTTGCAGTGGTTCGACCTTGCGCAGATAGCAGCATTTGGCGGTATCCGTGGCAAACAGCATGCCGTTGGGATCATCCGCCGCCAGAAGCGTTTCATCCGGGCGCATGATCTGGATATTGGTCAGGCCAAGCTGATCAACGAGCTGTTCACGATAGCGATGGGTTTCGCCAAACAGCTTGCGGGTATCAAGGAAGATCACCGGCAGGTTGGGATCGACTTCGGAGACAAGGGCAAGCAGTGCCGCGGCCTCTGTCCCAAAGGACGAGGTCATGGTGATTTTGCCGTGGAATTCCTCGTGCACCATCGGTTCGATCAGGGAAATGCCCTGCAAGTGGCCGTATCGCGACAGCAGATCGGCCGCGCGGACTTCGGCTTCCTCGACCGACATCGAGCCGCCGGTGACAATGTCTTCTTCGCGCATGACGGTCATCACAACCATCCCCGACGGTCGATATAATCGTCCGTCATTTTCAGGAGCTGTTTCATATCCGCCCCTTCGGCCTTCCATTTTTCACGCTGACCGGAAAGCTCGCGCAGGCGCTGATCCCATTTGGGCACCAGCCAGTTTTCAATCGCACGGCGGATACGCCCGGCCAGACGCGGGCTGTGCCCGTTGGTCGACACCGTAATCATCAGATCACCGCGCGTTACCCGCGCTGGCGAGAAAAAATCGCAGTATTCCTTGACGTCCTCGACATTGGCAATCGTGCCGACGGCCTTGGCGATGGCGGCCAGTTCGGCGGCCTTTTCATGCGGCAAATCGACAATAAACAGGATTGCAGCCGCGTTGACATCGGCCGAATTCGGGAGATAGCGGTGCAACCGGTCGCCGGCCTGGTCGACCAGTTCGGCAATCGGGTCTTCGGCATAAACGGTGACGTATCTCGCCCCATCACCGTCAAGCTGGCGCAAACGGTTCAGGGTTGCCTGACCGTTGCCCACCAGCGCGACCGACAGCCGCGCAAGGTCCAGATTGATGGGAAACATCGTCGATCCTCAAAAGAAAGTTTCTGTTGGTTGATTAAGACTATGATTGTGTATATCGGACAATTCAATACATTTTTTATGTGTTTTATATTTATAGAACACTATTTATTGCGCAAATACGTTTCGTGATCCGGCCCCGATGACGGCCGTAAAAGCACTACGGTGAAGCTTTTCCTGCACTTTTTGAAATTTCATCCTATATTGGGCGCGAAATTAAGCGCTTCGCATGACAAAGAGATCCCGCCGATGTCCCCGATTGAGCATACCAGCAGCGTTTCATCCGCCCTGCCCCATACCGCAACCACAGCCCCCGCCCCGCACAAGAATGTTGCGATGTGGCTGTTTTTTGTGGCGGCCATGGTGTTCATCATGGTGGTGATTGGCGGCCTGACGCGATTGACCGAGTCCGGGTTATCCATCGTGGAATGGCGGCCGTTTACCGGGATCATCCCGCCGATGAACGAGGCGGACTGGATGGCGCTTTATCAGCAATACAGCCAGTATCCTGAATTCCAGAAGATCAATGCCTGGATGTCGGTCGAGGATTTCAAATCGATCTTCTGGCTGGAATTCATTCACCGGCTTTGGGGCCGGTTGATTGGCGTTGTGTTCTTTGTGCCGTTTGTCTGGTTCCTTGCCAAAAAATCCATTGATGGCGCGACCAAATGGAAGCTTTGGGGCCTGTTCATCCTTGGCGGGTTGCAAGGCGCAATGGGCTGGTACATGGTCATGAGCGGCCTTGTCGACCGCCCCGATGTCAGCCAGTACCGCCTGACCGCGCATTTCGGTCTGGCGCTGGTGATTTTCATCGCGTTGATGTGGGTCGGGTTTAATCAATATGCGCCGCGCGGCATTTCAACCCCTGCCTCCAAACGTGGCTGGCAGCTTTTGACGCTGATCGTGTTTACCGCCCTGTCGGGTGGCTTTGTTGCCGGGATCAATGCCGGACATACCTATAACACCTTCCCGCTGATGGACGGGCAACTGATCCCCGACGGGCTGTTTGTCTATAGCCCGGCATGGCTGGCCCCGTTCGAGGACCATATGACGGTACAGTGGGATCACCGGTGGCTGGCGAAACTGACCTTTATCGCGGTGCTTCTGTTCTGGTGGCGGGCCGGGAAATGGAACCTGTCACCGCAGCAACGCCTTGCCACCCATCTGGTGCTGGCGGCGGTTTGCCTTCAGGTGACATTAGGGATTTCAACGTTGCTGAGTGTGGTGTGGTTGCCGCTGGGTGTGGCGCATCAGGCGGGGGCGGTGGTGCTTGTCGGGGCGATGACTTATGCGGTTTACAGGTTGTCTGAGGATCGGGGTGCTTGAAGGGGTTTGATGGCAGAATATGCGCACCCCAAAGCTGATGCTAAAAATAAATCTGTCCCCTTTTGGGTTATGCTCCCCTTTCTAGTCCAGAATATCCAATATCACCTTTAATTATCTTAATTGTCTGCCATGATTAGGGTTTAGCTGCGTAATGCTCGATAGCCTTAGATATACGACCTAACAAAGAATCGAATTTGGAAAAATCTATTGAGTCGGCATTTGGACGGACAACAGATTTTGCAAAAGCCTCTTTGCTAAGATCCTTCAATGGATCAATCTTGCTTGCGGTATTTAACTTCTTTCCATTTACCTTGTAATTCCTCCATTCCTTGGGAAACAGGTCTTCAATGCAGGTACCGTTTGATCCATTCTCTGGTGTTTTCACAATATAAAGATTATCCGTGACATTATAAAAGTCGGAAGTCGATTTCAGGTTTATTGAAACCCCAAAATTCTTCTTCACCGTGCTTGCTACGCTTGCAAGCCCTTCATCATTATCCAGAACGATGATTACCGGATGCTCCATGGGTTTGTGAAGAAGTGGTTTATGCGCCTCCTTTGATGGCCTGAGATTCCTCAAATAATCAAGAGGAATGGATTTCAAATCCCCAGTACCTCCCCCCAAATCCATGATCTCATGAGCCAGCCCTTCGTAATTGAAATATCGGACAGCGTGATTAAATCCGTCTTCGCCCAAGACACCCAGCACGGGGTGGGAATCTGCCCGACTTTGAATGGCTTCCCGAAGATAAATTGGATCAGTCTTTCCCTCTGTGACAATTAGAGGCGCCTTGAGTGCCATGAAATATTTATAAAAGAGGAAACGCCGATACAGCTTTCGGATTGCGCGTGGTTGCTGCCGCTGCTCCTGCACTGATCTACGTTCTTCGCTTTGGGTAACGGTATAAATATGTCCCAAAATGCCTTCAAGTGGGCTGAGGCTATCGATGAGCTCCGGCACTGGCTCTTCGCCCTCACCTGCTGGTGGCTGCGTGACCGTAAAATATTTCCCTGTCTGGAATAGAGAGTCACACATTGCACGAGCACGACGATAATAGTCACTGCGGATATTGACCTTTTCATTCACGACAAGGCCCGTAACCATCTGTCTGCTTCCACGAAAATGCATGCGGATTTTGGTATTGTTGATCACAAAACCTGATCCAGTAATCTCGCCTACAAGTTCGTCGCTCAGATGCCAGATCGACGGATCATTCGCATCTACGTGAGCAAGTCCCTTTGGAAATTCTTTCTGGCTTGTAGAAAATGTAATGTCGTCTGCATAGCGCGTATACGTCACGCTATACTTCTTAGCTAGCCGGACCAACCGCATATCCAAAATCTGCGCGATCAGCTCTGATATGACCGGTGAGCATGGGCTTCCTTGAGGCAACGCAGTTCCATCGCAGGCGATTTGCGCAATCGTCGTAGCCACTTCAGGATGAAGATGGAACGCCTTGTCTTTCAGAAAAAACCCTCGAACCCGTCCAAAATTAAAAGATGGGAAAAAATCTTCCAAATCCAAGTTTAGAACCCATCTTCGCCTCTTATGACGCGATGCATTCTCCGCGATAGATCTATCCCGTCGAAATCCGAAAGAAATTGGCTTTGCGCCCCTATCCTTCTCAATTTCAGAGAGACATTGATACAACACATGAGAAAGATGGGATTGAAGTTTTTTGAGTTTCGCTACTGGAGCCTTTATTGTCCGCTTACCCCCAGACTTTTTATCAATCTCGAACGTTGTGTATTTCCGATCTTTAGGCATCTTATACACAATGGCGGTCATTGATGCTGGAGCATACCCCAAGACTGCTGCCAGTTCCTTCCGTGACGTGGCTGCTTTAAGTTTTTTTAGATGTGACACGGAACCTCACGAATAAAAAGGCTTACAGGCACTCCTACGCGTACATCGAGTAATCTAAACACACGAATAGCCCGCAATAAGTATCCAGGAAGCACAAAAGCCCTCCTGAAATTGGTACATATGTCTCGAAACCGGACAACAATTCTGCCTGTAAGCCATTGATATATTTACACCATGCAAGACGCCTCTAGCAACAAAAAAACCTGAGGGCCTACTATACAAGTACAGTATATGATTTTTATCACTCTATACCTGAAGTTGAACACAAATGAGCCTAAGGCCGAACATTGCAGGGCCGCCTGCGTCCAATAAGCTTCCAATCGCTAAGCCTTAGTCTAAAGCAACCTCACCCCTCGTCGCGATGCAGCGCCTTTTTGATGTGGCGCATCGAAACCCAAATCGCGGCAAGGACGACGGGCACGGCGAGGCCGGTGGCGAGGCGGTCGTTGATCGGAAGGCCGGTATCCTTTAGCGCCTTGAACAGATATCCCAGAAGCCCGACGGCGTAATAGGTGATCGCCGCCACGGACAGGCCTTCGACGGTTTGTTGCAGGCGCAGTTGCAGTTTCACACGGCGGTCCATGCTGGCCAGCAGGTCGCGGTTTTGGGCTTCGAGCAGGATATCGACCCTTGTGCGCAGAAGGTTGTTGGCACGCGCGACACGTTTTGAGAGGACTTCGAGGCGGTCACCGATATTCTGGCAGGTGCGCATTGCCGGGGCCAGACGGCGTTCCATAAACTCGGTCATGGTTTGCAGGCCTTCGACGCGTTCCTCGCGCAGTTCGACAAGGCGGGCCTGCAGGATGCGGTAATAGGCGCGCGCCGCACTGAAACGGTAGTTCAGCGAGGCGGCCATTTCTTCGGTCTGGGCGGCAAGGTCGGTCAGTTTTTGCAGGGTGCCTTCGTCGTCGGTATGCGATTTGCTGGCCATTTCGGCGGTGATCGATGACAGGCGGGTATCGATTTCCGAGACCTTGGGCGTTGCGCAATGGGCCAACGGAAAGGCCAGCAACGCCATCATGCGATAGACCTCGATTTCCTTGAGCCGCTGGATCAGACGGCCGGCCTGCAGGACCTCAAGGCCCTGATCGCGGATCAGGATGCGGCCAAAGCCATCGCCATGCAGGCGAAAATCGGTCCAGACCATTGCCGTGCCGCCCAGAACGCGGCTGCCGGTCAGGCCGTTATGATCAAACAGGCGCGATACTTCATCAGACGAACGTTCGTCGCGATCCATCGCGATATGCAAGCCCACCAGAAGCAGCCCCGGGGTGGCAGCAAGCCAGTCCTGCGGGATCAGGTTGATGACCGGATCATCAAACGGATGGTCAAAGGCGGCCTGGCGTTTGAAGACATAGACCGTGAATTCCGCGTGGCGTTCCCAGATGACGGAAAAACCGTCGCACTGGGCTTCGTAATATTTCTGATCGGGTGCCGGGGGTGTCAGGCTGTATCGCTGGCAGAAGCCCTGAAAATGGGTGCGGACATCGGTATCGAGTTCCTCGCCTGCGTGAAAGGCGATGCAGGTGCAGCGGGCCGGGCTTTGCACGCCGCCAAACGGGCGGGCATGGATTTCGTTATGAAGGGCGACACGCTGGGGATGTTCAACAAACATTGCCACGGGCTTTCATAATTGGCCATTGCGGTCTATATAGGGTCAGAACCCTAACGCCCTGACACGTTCTGTATAGACGAAAGTCCAAGGTGGCAGATAGCCCTGAAAACGTAAGGGAAAATACTGTCACAAATGCTTTAATATCGCCCGCTTGGCCAAAACTGGCCGCCCGTCGCCCATCTGTTGCCATCCGGCACGCCCGCAAGGAGGTTTCATGACCGATCTGAGCAAAACCGACAGCCTGTTTTTCGCCAATGGCGACCTTGATCGCGACCGGCTTGAAAAGCAGGTCAATGATGCGCTGGGCGCGGCAGAAGACGGGGAACTTTTCCTTGAATACCGGCAGTCCGAAAGCCTGACATGGGATGATGGCCGCCTGCGCAGTGCGAATTTCGACACCGCACAGGGTTTTGGCCTGCGTGCGGTTGCCGATGAAGCCACCGCCTTTTCGCATTCCAACGAGCTTTCCAATGACGCGGTTGGCCGTGCGGCCGAGACCGTCAAGGCGGTTGGCAATGGAAGGTCGGGCAAGGTCGATCTGGGATCAATCGGCACCAATGTGTCGCTTTATTCCGATGTCAATCCGCTGGGCGAGGCAACGTTCGAGGCGAAGGTTGATCTGCTGGGCAAGATCGATGCCTATGCGCGCGCCAAGGACCCCCGTGTGGTGCAGGTTTCCGCATCGATTTCGGGCAACTGGCAGGCGGTGCAGATCTGGCGCAGCGGCGGGCAGCGGATTGGCGATATTCGCCCGCTGGTGCGGTTTAACGTTTCAGTCGTCGTCAAGCAGGGCGACCGCATGGAAACCGGATCGCATGGCCAGGGCGGGCGCATTGGCTATGACGGGTTCTTTGAAGAAAAAAGCTGGAAATCGGCGGTTGACGAAGCGCTGCGTCAGGCGACGCTGAACCTTGAATCGGTTGCCGCCCCTGCGGGCGAGATGACCGTGGTGCTTGGTCCGGGCTGGCCCGGCATTCTGTTGCATGAAGCCATCGGCCACGGGCTTGAGGGCGATTTCAACCGCAAGGGCACATCGGCCTTTGCCGGTTTGCTGGGTCAGCGGATTGCATCGCCGGGTGTCACGGTTGTTGATGACGGCACGATCCATGATCGCCGCGGGTCGCTTTCGATTGATGATGAAGGCACCCCGACCCAGCGCACGGTCCTGATCGAAGATGGCATCCTGAAGGGCTTCATGCAGGACCGGTTGAATGCGCGCCTTACGGGTGTGAAATCCACCGGCAACGGGCGGCGTCAATCCTATGCCCATGCGCCGATGCCGCGCATGACCAATACCTATATGCTGGGCGGGGATAAAGACCCGGGCGAAATCCTGGCGTCGGTCAAGAAAGGCATTTATGCGGTCAATTTCGGCGGCGGACAGGTCGATATCACATCGGGCAAGTTCGTGTTTTCCGCATCCGAGGCCTATCTGATCGAAAACGGCAAGCTTGGTGCGCCGGTCAAGGGGGCGACCCTGATTGGTAATGGCCCCGACAGCCTGACCAAGGTTTCCATGATCGGCAATGACATGAAGCTTGATGACGGGATCGGAACGTGCGGCAAGGATGGCCAGGGTGTTCCGGTCGGTGTTGGTCAGCCAACACTTCGCATTGATGGTTTGACTGTTGGCGGCACGGCCGTTTAGGTTGAATTTAGAACTTCTTTTGAAGCAAAAGGCCCGGCAAATTGCCGGGCCTTTGTACTTACGAATAAGTATAAAGACCATTGCATAGACTTGGCATCATTCAAACGCATGACTTTCCCACAGGCCGTATAATCAATAATCTATAACGATAAAATCAGACCGGTTTTGTTCAGGTATCGCATTGGGGTGGGTAGACTGAAAAAAGCAAAGCCGGGTTGCGACCTTGGGGAAAAATATTGAAATCGCTCAGATGGCGGTGTGGCACGGGTTTGATTGTCCTGTGCGGCATGCTGATAACAGGCGCGACAACAACAAGCGCACAGCAAAGTGTCGATGTCCGTACAGATGAAGCCCGGAATTTCATTGGCGATTTTACGCAGATCATGGATGCGGCGGAACGGTCGCGCCTTTTGCTTCAGACCGATGATGGCAGCGATATCAGTTTTGCCGATGTTCTGGCCAGTCCCGATGATGTTGTCCTGAATTTCCGCTGGGCCAAGGCACAGATTGCGCGCGGGGATGTTCGCGGCGCGTCGGCGACACTGGAACGCATCCTTGTGCTTGATCCCGATCTTGCCGCAGTCCGGCTTTATTACGCGATTGTGCTTTATCGGCTTGATAGCCTTGACGAGGCGCGTGCGCAGTTTGAACGCCTGCGGGCGATGAATGTATCGCCCGATGTTGCGGCCGATATTGACCGTTATCTTTCGGCGATTGAGACACGGCGCAAGCGGCTTCATCAGTACCTGACCGTGACCTTTGGCAGCCAGATTGACAGCAACCGCAATGCCGCACCGTCAGACAAGCAGCAGCTTGTTACCGGGACCCTGACCAACATCACGGCATCCGAGGACAAGCCGCGCAACGATATCGCCCATATCGGGGCGATGCGTTATGACATCAGCTATGACCTTGGCTATCAGGAAGGGCACGAGGTTTTTGCCGCCCTGACCGGCTATGGCAGCGATCAGGTGCAGATCGACAGCCTCGATCTGGGCTCGTTTTCGGTTGACCTTGGCGCGCGTATCCGCGGCGGATATTTCAGCCTGACACCGGTGATAAACCAGACGGTGCAATCGCTTTCGCGGGAAAAATACCTGACATCGCGAAGCGGCCGATTGCGTGCGGACTGGAACATCCGGCCCGATACCAATCTGTATGGCGAAGTCAGCTATGCCGATGAACGGTACCAGAATACGACGGAATCAAGTGCGCTTCGGCTGCATTCCGGGCAGCGATATGGCGCACGAACCGGGGTGAATTACGCCTGGAGCCCGTCAAACCGCACGACGATTGATCTTAATGCGGGTAAAAAAGAAGCCGCACGCAATTTCAACAGTTATGACAGCTTGAGTGCGGAACTGATCCATGCTTATCTGTTTGGCGGGGGAAGTTATATCAGCGGAAGTGTTCGCTATGGTCTTGATCAATATCGCGATCCGGACTTTCTGGTGACCGGCAATTCGCCGCAACACCGACAGGACCGGACGACGAGATTGCGACTGACCTATGGTGCGCCGCTTTCGCAAATGCTGCCAGATGACTTGTTTGGGGATAGCAAAACGGCAGGACAGATATATGCCTTTCTGGCACCGATCAACTGGTCGGTCACCGGTGAATATCTGAACACAGAATCAAACATTCCCAATTACGAATATCATAACGCGCGCGCGCAGTTTTTCCTGACGCGCCGTTGGGAATTCTAAGGGGCGGGAGTTCTAGGGAATGGGAGTTTTAGGGATGTCGGTATTTAAAGCTTTGGCCCCCCGTTTCGCAAAGCGGACAAGACATTTGCAGCTTGCAGTCCTTTCAGGGGCAGCACTTCTGGCCAGCGTTACCATGGCACAGGCCGAACGCAGCGGTGAAATGGCCGGGGTTTCTGCTGCGGTCAGGGGCGAGGTGATGCTGGCGCAGTCGGTTGGCGAGGTTGGCGTGCTGGTTGAAAGCGGCATGCCGGTTTACCTTGGCGACCGCATCACGACATCGGCCAATTCAGGCATGCAGATCCTGTTGCTGGATGAAACGGTGTTTACCATCGGCCCGAACAGCGACCTTGCGATTGATGAATTCGTTTATGACCCGGTGACCGGCGATGGCAGGATCGTTGCCGATATGGCGCGCGGCGTCGTGCGGTTTGTCACCGGTAAAATCCCGCTTAAAAATCCATCGAGCATGGATGTCAATCTGCCGGTCGGATCGATTGGCATTCGCGGCACCATCGGCCTGATCCGGTCGGTTTCAGCCGATGAAGCCAACCAGATCGTGCCGGGCAGTTTTGATTTTTCAAGCGATGGAAACAATAGCGGCACAGGCCCGCAGATTTTCATGGCGGTCAATCAGGGGCCGGGCCTTTCGCGCAATGACACCACATCGCGCCCCGGTGCCTTTGCCGTGTTCGACCAGAACGGCAATAGTGAAAACGTGACCGGCGAGAATTTCGGCGTGTTTGTTGCCAACAACAAGGTCACCGAACCGATCCGCTTCCCGGAAAGCCTTGCAACATTCGACTTTTCGCGCGCATTGGTCCGCACCGCATCGAACAGCCAGAACGAGGGCGGTAGCACAGCATCCTCCGCGTCTGCATCGGGTGGCAACAGCCTGACGACACAACAGACCCGTCAGGCAACGACGCAAACCGGATCAACCATGGCCTCGACACTTGACGTCGCCATGGCACAGGTATCGAGCACGAATGCCGGGGGTAGCGTCACGGATGCCGCTACGGCCTTGAACCAGATTGAAAAAACCACGCAGAATAATGGTGGGGGTAGCGGTGGAGATGGCGGCAGCAGCGAATTCACATTTGATGGCATGCGCCAGATCTCGTCCGGTAGTTATAGCGCAACCCAGAACGTAAGCTCTGGCTCTTTGAGCTACACCTACACCGCTCAAGTAGACTTCGGATCTCGCACGATCAAAATTGATTTTGATAATGTCGACGACGGAAGTGCAGCATTCGCGACTTTCAAAGGGGCGGCCACAACCGGGACATACGATTTCACGTCCAGCAATGGTGCAGCGAGTTTTGGTAGCTCAAATTTCATTTATGACGGCGAGTGCACCGCAGGTGGCTGTAGTGCGTCCACCGACTTTAGCGATGCTACCAATGTTGATTTTAATTTGACGACAACGGCAAATTCCTCCGGCGCAGGCGGATCAGCAACTCTTACCCCGTAACCCCTTTTATCAGACATGTTAAGTGAGTGATCAACCAAACACACCCGGTCGCCTTTCACGCGCACGCGTGACCCTGTGGCTGCATTATCTGGTGCCGCTGGCCGTGCTTCTGGTTTGTGTGGTTCTGCGCTGGCAGGATGTGCCGCTGGTCGGGCAGTTGCGGATGTCGGTGTTTGACACCTATCAGCGGATCGCGCCGCGTGCGTTCGAGGATGTCGGTGTCAGGATCATCGATATTGACGAGCGCAGCCTTGATGAAATGGGGCAATGGCCGTGGCCGCGCACGAGGCTTGCGGAACTGATTTACCGGTTGCGGCTGGCAGGGGCACAGGTTGTCGGTTTCGATATCGTATTTGCCGAACCGGACCGCACATCGCCCCAGCGGGTCGTGCATGACTGGCCCAAAAATGATAACAGCGACGCCCTGGCAAAACTTGCCGAAACCCTGCCCGATCATGATTTGCTGTTTGCCGAGTTTATCAATGGTGTCGGGCAGGTGGTTACCGCCGCCCAACTGACATCACAACCGTTCAGCACCCTGCCCCGGCAGGTCGGCAATTTCAGCGTTGGCGGCGAAGCCGGTCGGCATCTGGTGGATTTCATCCCGGTTCTTTCGGGGGCGACCGCGAACCTTTCGGTGATTGAGGAAGCCGCCGCCGGCAATGCGATCATTAATGTATCGCCCGAGCAGGACGGGGTTGTGCGCCGGGTTCCACTGATGCTAGCGCTTGATCACGAGGAAACGCTGATCGGCAAGCCGGTTTACCCGACGCTTTCGATGGAAGTTTTCCGTATTCTTCAGGATGCCCCGCGCACCATGAATGTACGGCTATCAGGTGCCAGTGGTGCAACGCGATGGACCACCGCCGAAGGCGTTGAAGCCATCCGGGTTGGCGAGGTCACCATCCCCACCGATCAATCGGGCCATATGTGGGTCCATTTCGCCGGGCACCGCGCCGAACGATATATTTCGGCGGTCGACGTGATCAAAGGTAACCTTCCCGAACGGGCCCTTGAAAACACGGTTGTTCTGATTGGCACCAGTGCGGCGGGGTTGCTTGATTTGCGGTCCACGCCGCTTGATCCGGTTCTGCCCGGTGTTGAAATCCATGCCGAGATGTTAGAACAGATGCTTCTGGGGCAGTTCCTGACGCGGCCATATTGGGTTGCGGAGATCGAGACGCTTGTATTGTTGCTGGTGGGCCTGTTTTTCGTTCTGGCGATCCCGAAGCTTGGTGCGGTCTGGCCGGCAATCATTGGTGGCACCATGACCGTGGCAGCAGGCGGGTTTTCATGGTGGGCCTATAGCAGCCAGCAAATCCTGATCGATCCGGTATACGGCGCGGTGTCGCTGGTGGCGGTTTATCTGATTGCCAGTTCAATCGGCTTCATGCGCACCGAAGGCGAACGCAAACAGGTGCGCGCGGCCTTTGCCAACTATCTGTCACCGGCACTGGTTGAACAGCTTGCCCGCCACCCGGAACGTTTGAAACTGGGCGGGGAAACCCGCGACATGACATTGCTGTTTTGCGATGTGCGCGGGTTTACGTCGATCTCGGAAGGGTTCAAATCCAACCCGCAGGGATTGACCCGCCTGATCAACCGGTTGCTCACCCCGCTTAGCAAGGCGATTCTGGACCGTGAAGGCACCATCGACAAATATATGGGCGACTGCATCATGGCGTTCTGGAACGCGCCGCTTGATGTGCCGGCGCATGCGCGCCGGGCCTGCGAAAGTGCGCTTGCGATGTTTGATGCACTTGAACACCTTAATGCGCGCCGTGCAGAAGAAGCGACCGAGGAAGGCCAAGACTATCTGCCACTGAATATCGGGATCGGGATCAATAGCGGCAATTGCCTTGTCGGCAATATGGGATCCGATCAGCGGTTTGATTATTCGGTGCTGGGCGATGCGGTCAATCTGGCTTCAAGGCTTGAGGGGCAGTCAAAAAATTACGGTGTCGGCATTGTCATTGGCGAGGAAACGGCAAGGCAGGCGGCGGATGATTTCGCCATCCTTGAGCTTGATCTGATTGCCGTGAAGGGCAAAAGCGAGGCGGTGCGCATCTTTACCCTGCTGGGCGACAGTACAATTGCCCATAGCGCGGAATTTACCGACCTGCGTGACCGCCATATGCAGATGATCCAGAGCTATCGATTGCAGGATTGGGATGGTACGGAACGACTGATTGAGGAATGCATCAATCTTGCGACCGATATGATCGGGCAATTTGACCTTGCGGGGCTTTACGGGCTTTATCGTGATCGCATTGCGACATTCCGTGCAAGCCCGCCACCTTCGGACTGGGACGGTGTTTTTGTCGCGACCAGCAAGTAATCCGTTCCCTTGCATTTCAAATGCGATCAACCGAAGCTGAGTATCCCGTCACCTAAAGCCCCTGCCCCACCTTAAAGAACCGAGGCCCCGATGAATTTTTCGTCTGATAATGTGTCGCCGATCTGCCCGGAAATCCTTGCCGCGATTGGCGAGGCCAGTGATCCCGCCCTGCCCTATGGTGCGGATGCGGCAAGCCAGCAGCTTGATCATGCGTTTTCGGACCTGTTTGGCAAGGAGGTCGCGGTGGTGCCAGTCGCCACCGGGACGGCGGCCAATCTGGTCGGGTTGTCGGCACTGGTATCGCCGTTTGGCGGGGTGGCCTGCCATCATCAGGCACATATCAACCGGACGGAATCGACCGGGGTGGCATTTTATGGCAACGGGGCGAAGCTTCTGACCATGGAGGGGCCATCGGCGAAGCTGGAACCCGAGACACTTGATGCGTTTTTAACCCGCGAAAACACCCATGGCATACATTCGGTTGACCCGGAATGTGTTGCCATCACGCAGGCGACCGAATTCGGCACGATCTATGACGTTGATGAAGTTCAGGCGATTGGCAGGGTTGCCAGGGCGCATGGCATGAAGTTTTTCATGGATGGGGCGCGATTTGCCAATGCCATTGCCGCCCTTGGCTGCCATCCGGCGGATATTACCTGGAAGGCGGGGCTTGATGTTTTAAGCTTTGGGGCAACCAAGAACGGGGCGATGGCGGTGGATGCGATCATCCTGTTTGACCCGTCATTGCGCGCAAGGGTCGAAAAGGCGCGCAAACGGGGCGGGCATCTGTTTTCCAAGCATCGCTATCTGGCTGCACAGCTTCTGGCCTATGTGAAGGATGATCTGTGGCTGCGCAATGCGCGCCATGCCAATCAGGCCGCAAGCGCCCTTTGCCAGTCGCTTGAAACCCTTGGCGCGCGGGCGGCCTTCACCCCGCAGGGTAACGAGCTGTTTGTGCATATGGATGACGATCTGGCGGATCGGTTGCGCAAGGCGGGGCTGGTATTTCGGCCATGGCCCGCGGTAGGGGCGGATGCGTTTCGCTTTGTTAGCGGCTGGAACAGCCCGATTGAGGCAATCCGTACCTTGCCGGAAACACTATAGGCATCATTGCCATTCAAACGGATCGCATGTGATAAAGGGTGGCCGGTTGGCGGAATGACGCCCGGCCCCGCATTAACGCCACTACAAGATACGGACCCGTTCGATGAATTTTGCCTCTGACAATGTATCGCCCCTGTGCCCGGAAATCCTGGCCGCCCTCGAGCACGAAGCCCACGGCAATGCACCGGCCTATGGCAGTGATGACACCAGCCGTCAGCTTGATGCGGCCTTTGCCGAGCTGTTTGACAGGGAAGTGGCCGTTGTTCCGGTCGCCACCGGCACCGCGGCAAACTGTATCAGCCTGTCGGCGCTGGTATCGCCGTTTGGTGGCATTGTTTGCCATCACGAGGCCCATATCAACGAAGATGAAAGCACGGGTGTTGCATTCTTTACCGGTGGCGCAAAGCTGATGCCGGTTGATGGCCCGGCGGCAAAGCTTGAAGCCGACAATCTGGATGCGTTTCTGGCAAGCCGGGTGGATCGCGGGGTGCATTCGGTGGCCCCGGAATGCGTGGCGATCACACAGGCGACCGAATTGGGCACGGTTTATTCCCCCGATGAAGTTGCCGCCATTGGCGCGATTTGCAAAAAGCGCGACCTGCGGCTTTTCATGGATGGGGCGCGGTTTGCCAATGCGGTCGCCCATCTGGGCTGTCATCCGGCGGATATCACGTGGAAGGCCGGTGTTGATGCGATCAGCTTTGGGGCAACCAAAAACGGTGCGCAGGCGGTTGATGCGATTGTCCTGTTTGATACGTCGCTTCGCGGCAAGGTCGAGCAGGCCCGAAAGCGCAGCGGGCATCTGTATTCCAAGCATCGTTATCTGGCCTCGCAGCTTCTGGCCTATGTGAAGGATGATCTTTGGCTGCGCAATGCGCGCCACGCCAACGGGGCGGCCAAAACCCTTTGTGACATGCTGGTTTCGCATGGGGCGACATTGGCGCATGCCGCTGATGGCAACGAGATTTTTGCGAATATCCCCGCCGAACTGGCGCAGAAAATGCGCGATGCCGGGGCGCTGTTTTATCCGTGGCCGTCATTGGGGGCGGATATTTATCGATTTGTGACAGCGTGGAACACGGATATCGCGCAAATCAGTGAGCTTAATGATCGCATTGCGCGCAATTGATCGGCGCAAGGGGTTCCGTGATCAAACGAATCTAGAAATTTCAAGAAGATAGATCGGATGGAAAAGCACGTTAGCTTTATGTGTTTTTCCGTTCGGTCATGTATAGACCCGAAAAAAATGCACGGCTCCCATACCCGATTGTGGGGGACAATTTCATAAAAATAACAAACACTTGACATAAATTCATCATTCCTTCGATCAGATCGTCCTACGTAAAACCCCGCAGGAAACGTTGACGATACCCAGAAACCCTGATTATTTTCCCTCGTCGATTGCCAACATAAATGTTGGATCGGGTAAACCCGCCCGTCTATTTGCGCAAATTGCAATGCATGAGCCGTTCAAGGCCAGCAGCCACCAGCGCAAATTGTTCGGGCCAGCCTTGAGGGAGGCATCTTATATGAAAGCGAATTTCGTCAAAGCGGCGATCGGTGCAGGTCTGCTTGCAGCGACTGCGCTTGCTGCTCCGACTGCCGCTTCGGCAAAAACCCTGGTTTATTGCTCGGAAGGAAGCCCGGAAGGCTTCAACCCGCAGCTTTACACCGCGGGTACCACCTTTGACGCCACCTCGCGTCAGGTCTTCAACCGTCTGGTACAGTTCAAGCGCGGCACGACCACCATCGTTCCGGGCCTGGCCACCAGCTGGGACGTATCGGCCGATGGCACGGAATACACCTTTAACCTGCGTAAAGGCGTTAAATTCCAGACCACCGATGCCTTCACCCCGACCCGCGATTTCAACGCAGACGACGTGATCTTCTCGTTCCGTCGCCAGTGGGACAAAGAACATCCGTACCATCCGGTTTCGGGTGGCGGTTACGAGTATTTCAACTCGATGTCCATGGGCGAACTGATCAAGGACATCGTCAAAGTTGACGATTACACCGTCAAATTCGTTCTGAACCGTCCGGAAGCACCGTTCATTGCCAACATGGCGATGGATTTCGCATCCATCCTGTCGGGTGAGTATGCCGATCAGCTGATGGCTGCCGGTACGCCGGAACAGATCGACCTGAACCCGGTCGGTACCGGCCCGTTCCAGGTTGTCCAGTATCAGAAAGATGCGGTCATCCGTTACAAGGCGTTCCCGGAATACTGGGAAGGCAAGGCACCGATCGATAACCTGATCTTTGCCATCACCCCGGACAGCACGGTTCGTTACCAGAAGCTGAAAGCCGGTGAATGCCATGTCATGCCGTACCCGAACCCGGCTGACCTGACCGCGATGGAAGCCGATGGCGACATCAACCTGATGAGCCAGGAAGGTCTGAACGTCGGTTATCTTGGTTATAACACCCAGAAAGAGCCGTTCACCAATGTCAAGGTCCGTAAGGCCCTGAACATGGCGATCAACAAGGCTGCGATCATCGAAGGTGTTTATCAGGGTGCAGGCGTTGCCGCCAAAAACCCGATCCCGCCGACCATCTGGTCGTACAACAACGATACCGTTGACGATCCGTATGATCCGGAAGCCGCCAAGAAGTTGCTGGCAGAAGCCGGTTATCCGGATGGTTTCACCACCGATATCTGGGCCATGCCGGTACAGCGTCCTTACAACCCGAACGCCCGCCGTATGGCTGAACTCGTTCAGGCTGACTGGGCTGCGATTGGCGTGAATGCCGAAATCGTTTCCTACGAGTGGGGCGAATATCTTGATCGCACCAAAAAAGGTGAACAGGGCAGCTTCATGCTCGGTTGGACCGGCGATAACGGCGACCCCGATAACTTCCTTGCTGTTCTGCTGGGTTGCGATGCCGTTGGCAGTGCGAACCGTGCACAGTGGTGCAACGAGGAATTCGACAGCTTGATCCAGCAGGCGAAAACCACTGCTGATGTTCTTGAGCGTACCCGTCTGTACGAAGAAGCCCAGGCCGTCTTCAAACGTGAAGCACCGTGGGCAACCATCGCGCACTCGATCGTTTTCGAACCGATCCGTAACGAAGTTGTCGACTACAAGATCGATCCGTTTGGCGGTCACATCTTCTACGGCGTCGATATCAAAGAATAACACGCCCCTACACCTTGCCGAGGAGGCCCGGTTTTCCGGGCCTCTTTGCAATTCCGCAATAGAGAGAGACGTCCGCCCGCAGGCCCGCGCGCGGATGCCAAAAAAGGCCCAATGGCATGTTAGGTTTCCTTTTACGCCGTTTGGGTGACGTCATACCGACTTTCTTTGGCGTTACCATTCTGGTGTTTCTGATGATTCACCTGATCCCGAGCGACCCGATCCAGATGCGCGCAGGTGAACGCAGTATCGACCCCGAACGATACGCCGAACTGCAAAAGGAATATGGTTTCGACAGGCCGCTTGTTGTTCAGTATTTCGATTATCTGGGCGGTGTTTTGCAGGGTGATCTTGGTGAGTCCTTTGTCACCAAACGTCCGGTGATCGAAGAATTCGCGACCCTGTTCCCGGCTACGATCGAACTGTCCGTCGCGGGGATTCTGTTTGCGATCATTATCGGTTTGCCATTGGGGGTCATTGCCGCGATCAACAGGGGAAAGTGGCTTGACCACCTGACCATGAGTTTATCGCTGACCGGATATTCGATGCCGATTTTCTGGTGGGCGCTGCTGTTGATCATGTTCTTTTCGACAACGCTTGGCTGGACACCGGTTTCCGGTCGCCTGTCGATCATGTATTACATCGAGCCGACCACCGGTTTCATGCTGATCGATACGTTGCTTAGCGATGAAAAAGGCGCGTTTCTCAGTGCGCTCCGTCATCTGATCCTGCCGACGATTGCGCTTGGCACCATTCCGATGGCCGTGATTGCGCGCATGACGCGGTCCTCGATGCTTGAAGTTCTGGGCGAGGAATATATCCGGGTGGCACGCGCCAAGGGCCTAACCCCGATGCGGGTGATTATGGTCCATGCGCTGCGCAATGCCCTGATCCCGGTGATTACGGTGATCGGCCTTCAGGTCGGTGTGCTGTTTGCCGGTGCGATCCTGACTGAAACCATTTTCTCGTGGCCCGGTATTGGCAAATGGATTGTCGAGGCACTGAACCGCCGCGATTACCCGACCATCCAGGGCGGCATCCTGATGATTGCCTTCGTGGTTATGGCGGTCAATCTGTTCGTCGATCTGATGTATGGGGTGATCAATCCCCGCATCCGGCACAAGCGTTAAGGGGGCACGGGAAATGACAAACCAGAATACCCAATCAACCACCCCCGAAACGGCAGCAGCCGAAGCGGCGGCAGTGGAAGACCAGAAGATCAACCCGCCAAGTCCGTTCATGGAAACGTGGAATTATTTCCGCAAGAACCGTGGTGCTTATGTTGGCCTGATCATCATCTGCTTTATCCTGTTCATGGCGGCATTCGCCCAATGGATTGCGCCGTTTGATCCGATTGCACAGGACCGCACCGCGTTCCTGAAGCCGCCGATCTGGATGGAAGGTGCTGATCCGCGCTATATCCTTGGCACGGATGCGGTTGGTCGCGATATCCTGTCGCGCCTGATCCATGGCGCGCAGCTTTCGGTGACCATCGGCGTATTCGTCGTGATCATTTCGATGGTTGCCGGTATCGTTCTTGGACTGGTTGCCGGATATTTCCGCGGCTGGATCGAAGTCGGCATCATGCGCTTGATGGATACCATGCTGGCGCTGCCCAGCCTGATCATGGCGATGGCGATTGTCGCGATCCTCGGCCCGGGACTTGAAAACGCCATGCTGGCGATTGCGATTGTCCAGTTGCCGCATTATGTGCGCCTGTCGCGTGCATCGGTGGTATCCGAACTGAACAAGGAATATGTCATCGCATCGCAGATTGCCGGTGCCGGTCATATGCGCCAGATGTTCGTCAATATCCTGCCGAACTGCATGGCGCCATTGATCGTTCAGGGCACATTGGGCATTTCCAGTGCCATCCTTGATGCTGCCGCCCTTGGCTTCCTTGGCCTTGGCGCACAGCCGCCGCTGCCGGAATGGGGTACCATGCTGGCCGAAGCCCGTGAATTCGTGGGATCGGCATGGTGGGTGATCACCTTCCCCGGCCTTTGCATCCTCGTCACCGTGCTTGCCTTCAACCTGATGGGTGATGGTCTGCGCGATGCCCTTGATCCCAAGATGAAGCGGTAAGTCATGGCTCTTCTCGAAGTTAAAAACCTGACAGTCGAGTTCGGCTCCGAAGACCGGCCGTTCCGTGCTGTTGATAATGTAAGCTATTCCGTTGATCGCGGCGAAGTCCTTGGCATCGTCGGGGAGTCGGGGTCGGGTAAATCCGTATCCTCGCTTGCCGTCATGGGCCTGATTGACTACCCCGGTCGTGTCACCGCCGACAGCCTGACCTTTGACGGTCAGGACCTGCTGACGATGTCGCCTGGCAAACGCCGTGCGATTACGGGCAAGGATATCGGCATGATCTTTCAGGATCCGATGTCGGCCCTTAATCCGTGCTTTACGGTTGAAGCCCAGATCATGGAAGCCCTGAAAGTCCATGAGGGCGGTTCGAAAAAAGAGCGGCGTGAACGTACGCTTGACCTTCTGAACCAGGTGGGTATTCCCGATCCGAAATCACGCATGACCGCCTATCCCCATCAGCTTTCGGGCGGGATGAGCCAGCGTATCGTGATTGCGATGGCAATTGCGTGCAATCCGCGCCTGCTGATTGCCGATGAACCGACCACCGCCCTTGACGTGACCATTCAGGCCCAGATCATCGACCTGCTGCTGAAATTGCAGGACGATAGCGACATGGCCCTGATCCTGATCACGCATGATCTGGCACTGGTATCGGAAGCCGCGGATCGCATTCAGGTGATGTATGCCGGTCAGCTGTTTGAAAGTGGCCCGGCGGACAGCATCTTTGCCGCCCCGCGCCATCCCTATACCCAGGCGTTGCTTGAGGCATTGCCGGAACGTTCCGAAGGGCATGACCGCCTGCGCACCATCCCCGGTGTGGTTCCGGGCCAGTATGACCGCCCGGCGGGCTGTCTTCTGGCACCGCGTTGCCGTTATGCCAATGATCGTTGCGTTGTCGAACGCCCCGATGTTGGTGCCTATAACGGGCGCGATGTGCGTTGTTTCTATCCGCTTGACGACCGCGGCCAGCCAACCGGCCAAACCACCGGCCAAAACACCGGGGAGACCGTGTAATGAGTTTTCTTGATGCAAAACCCGGTGTTCCGTTGCTGGAATCCGATGATCTTGTCCGTCACTATGAAGTCAGCCGCGGCCTTGGCAAACCCAGTGCGATGGTCAAGGCGCTTGATGGTGTTTCCTTTACGCTGGAAGCCAAAAAGACGCTGGCGGTTGTTGGCGAGTCCGGTTGTGGTAAGTCCACGCTTGGCCGTCAGTTGACCCTGATTGAAAAGCCCAGTGCCGGACAGCTTAAAATCAACGGCGAAGCGGTTGGTGATCTGAGCGACAAGGAAGCCAAACTGTTCCGTCGCACGGTTCAGATGATCTTCCAGAACCCTTACGGGTCGCTGAACCCGCGCAAGAAAGTCGGTCAGATCCTTGGCGAGCCGGTGTTGCTTAACATGGATCTGGGTCGCAAGGAGCGCGAGGAACGTGTGCGCGAAACCATGGCCAAGGTTGGCCTGCGCCCCGAATTTTACGGGCGCTATCCGCATATGTTTTCCGGCGGGCAGCGTCAGCGTATCGCGATTGCGCGTGCGCTGATCCTTGAACCGAAAGTCATCGTTGCCGATGAACCGGTTTCCGCCCTTGACGTGTCGGTGCAGGCACAGGTTCTGAACCTGATGATGGACCTGCAGGAAGAGATGAATGTCGCCTATGTGTTCATCTCGCACGATCTTTCTGTCGTTCGCCATATTGCAGATGACGTCATGGTGATGTATTTGGGGCGCGTCGCTGAAAAGGGACCGACCGAAGAAATCTTTGCCAAGCCGCTGCATCCCTATACAAGGGCGCTTCTGGCATCGGCACCAAAGATCGATCCGGCGCATCGCGTCAAGGCAGAACCGCTTACCGGTGAACTGCCTTCACCGATCAATCCGCCGTCGGGCTGTGCGTTTCATAAACGCTGCCCGTTTGCGACCGACCATTGCGCACAGGTTCGTCCTGAATTGCGCATGTATGAAGGCCGCGAGGTGGCGTGCCATCGGGTCGAAGAAATCGCCTGACAACAGGCGATCACCCGGATATCCGGGTAGACAAGGGAGCAAGGGGGCGCGCTTTTATAAAGCTGCGCCCCTGAGCCTTTCAGGGTCACAAGAAAGCCCGCAAAGGCTTTGCTTGCTGTATGCGAACCCTGAGAACAAAACTCAGCCCAAGAATGTTTCTTCGTGCGTGGCCTGATATTGCTGTATCCCGCTTCTCATCCTGCCTTGCCAGTTATGCACGAAGTCTAAAACCTCTGGTGTTTCAAGATGGGCTTTCAATGACGATTGATCGCGCCAACGTTCGGCAATCACGAGACGCCCCGGGCATGCCGCATCAGGATTAACCGCATAAAAAAGACAGCCTTTTTCGGGTTTTGCATTGCGCGCGATCACCTGAACGTCGGCGATGAACTGATCAATTTCATGTGGATCAACATGAATGTGCCCCATCAGGATGATCATGTCATTCCACCACAAGCACGATCTTGCCCTGAATGTGCCCTTTGGCCGCACGTTCATGAGCCTTGCGGGCATCGGCAAGCGGGTATGTGCTGTCGAGCACGACGCGAACTGTGCCGTCACTCAGCAGACCGGCAAGCTCCGCCAATTGATCACCGTTCGAGCGAACCTGCGTTGCCGATACCGTAATGCCAAGCTTTTCGGCTTCTTCGTGACTGGAAAAGCCCAGCGGGAACACCGGGAAAAGGGCACCACCCCGTTTGATCGTGGGCAGGAAACGCCCGGCGGTCGGTCCGCCAAGGGCATCAATCACAAGATCAAGATCCCGCACGACGTCTTCGGGTGGGGTTTTCGTATAATCGATAAACTCGTCAGCCCCCAAGTCGCGCAGAAGCGCCTCGTGTTTGCCAGACGCAACCGCGATGACCCTGGCACCCTTGAGTTTTGCGACCTGCACGGCAAAATGCCCAACACCACCGGCAGCGCCATTCACCAGAACGGTTTTCCCCGAAAGTTCAACCGGCTTATGCTGATAGGACTGAAGCGGATTTGGTTCGTCATGTCCCAGATCAACCAGGAACTGCCAAGCGGTCAGAAGCGACATTGGTACCCCCGCCGCATGCACATGATCAATCCCGTCCGGCTTGGGCGCGGCTTCCGATGCAGGGACCGTGACATATTGCGCATAGGCCCTGCTTCCCCCGGCAAGACCCGACGGGAAACGAACCATGGCGTAAACGTCGTCTTCTGGCGCAAAGCCGGTAACATCATCAGAAACGGCGTCAACGACACCTGATATGTCGGTTCCAAGTATCACCGGGAAGGATATTTGCGGCTGCCATTCCGGCGGAAGCATCCTGTAGCCATCACGCAGATACCAATCAGGGGGATTAATCCCGACCGCGTGCACCCGGACCCTTATTTCACCCGGTCCCGGATCAGGTATCGGCGCGTCCTCGTAGCGCATGACCTCGGGCCCGCCGAACGCGTGCTGACGGACCGCCTTCATCATCTTTGTCATCACTGCTTCTTCTTTCATCGCATATATGCTATCCATAATCGGAGCACTGATCCGCATTTATGGAGCAGTGCTCCGTTTGTCAAGAGGAACATATGCGAGCCGACGCAAAGAAGAACTACGAACATCTGCTTGCCATCGCGCGAGAGGTTGTCAAGGATCAGGGGGCGGAAGCATCTTTGCGCGACATCGCCCGCAAAGCCGGGGTGGGACTTGGTACGCTGTACCGACATTTTCCAACGCGCGAGGCACTGCTTGAAACCCTGCTTCGCGAGAGCTTTGACGGGCTGAAAGAATCAGCGCGCGAACGCGAAACCGCAAGTTCGCCGGATGATGCGCTGGTATCGTGGTTACGTGATCTTGTTGCGTGCGCGAACGACTATCGCGGCGTCATTGCCGCGATGGTGGCCGCCATTGAGGATGAAGAGTCCGCTCTTCATGCGTCGTGCGTTACCATGAAAGCCGCGGGGACAAGGCTTCTTGTCCGGGCACAGGAAAAAGGCGTCGCACGCACCGATATTGATGGCGGAGACCTGTTTGCGATGGTGGGCGCACTTGCCTGGCTTGGCGATCAGCCATCATCGGCACCACGTGCGGATCATCTGTTCAATGTCATCACCAGCGCCATCCTGAAAAAGTGATGGCTAGGACCATCACATCCGCAAACCGTCGCGGATCAGGCGCTACTACGCGTGCGGTCCGTCAGGGCCAGCAGCACCCCTGCGGCGATCAGGAGGCTGCCGCTGATGCGGTTGAGCCAGCGCATGTGGCGGGCGGAACGGATCAGCCCCTTTACCTGCCCGCCGACAAGCCCGTATCCGAGAAGGACACAGGCCTCCATCGCGATGAAGGTCACCCCCATGATCGCGAATTGCGGGCCATATGAACCGGCCTGATCAAGGAATTGCGGGAAGAAGGCGGTAAAGATCAAGATCGCCTTGGGATTGCCGATTGCGGTCAGGAATTCCGTCCGGGCCAGTGACATCGCACCGGGATGAGCGACGAAACCGACGCTATCACCGGGAATCTCCGGCTCGGCAACTTTGGTTCGCCAGCTTTTGAGGCCCAGATAAACCAGATAGATCGCCCCACCCCACTTGATGATCATGAAGGCGGTTTCGCTGGCCGCAAGCACCACGCCAAGCCCCATGGCCGTCACAACGATCATCAGGGCAAAAGCCAGCAGACGTCCAGCCCCGCCAATGGCGGCTGACGCAACGCCATGACGCGCGCCATTGAACATCGCGAGAAGATTATTCGGTCCGGGGGCCATCGAAAGCGCCAAGGCCGCGCCGGAAAACAGCAACCATGTATCGAGCTGCATTTCGGGAAGTCCTGTGAAAAATGGGTGACCGGCTGATTGCGCCCGAAATTCAGTCGCGCGTCAAGGCGGCAATCATCGTTGCCGCCGCCGGCCATTTCGACGACAGGTCGGCCCGCTTGCCCATGGCGAAATCGGCGAAGTCAAAACCGGGTGCCACCGTACAGCCCAGAAGGGCAAATTTGCCACCTTGTTTCAGGCGCGCCCCCTGCCAGACATTTTTCGGCACGATCATTTGCGGTTTCTGCCCCGCCAGCAGGTCATTGCCGATTTCAACCAGCCGATGACTGCCATCGGCATAAAGTTGCAGCTGTTCGACCGGATCGCCAAGGTAATGATGGAAAATCTCGTCACTGGTCAGGATATGCATGCCTGAGAAGGTATCGGGGGTCAGCAGGTAATAGATCGCGGTCCCCGTTGATCGCACGCCAAGATACCGGTTGCCCGGATTGCAGGTTTCCAGCGCGCGGAATGTTTCGGCGTAAAAGCCGCCTTCGGGATGAGGTTGCAGGCCGAGTTTTTCGATCAATTGGTCGATGGTGATATCGCGGGACATGGCGCACTTCCCTGCATGGGGTGGATGATGGCCGACCATCATGACAAAAAAGGGGAACGGTGCAAACCGTCCCCCTGGTATTTTCTGTATCGGTGGATTGATCGATCAGTGAAATCGCGGCCTAGTGGCCCTTGTGTTCCTGATCGCCCATTTTCATGTTGCCGTGATCCATCCCGGCATCACCATGCGGGCCTTTGGACATGGTATCCATCACATCAATGGTCACCGGTATGTCGCCCGCCTTTTCAAAGGTCAGGGTCACGTCGATTTTTTCGCCTTCGACCAGCGGCTTGTGCAGGCCGATCAGCATGACGTGATAGCTGCCCGGTTTGAACAGGACTTCGCCATGCATCGGCACATCGATCCCGCCTTCGACCGGGCGCATCTTCATGACGTTGTTTTCCATGATATGCGTGTGCAGTTCGGTTTTATCGGCCAGATCGGATTTCACCCCGACAATGCGATCCGCCATGCCGGTATTTTCCACCGTCAGGAAGGCTGCACCGTTTGGCACCTTGCCAAGCGATGCCTTGGCCCAGGCATCCCTGACTTCGATATCAGCCGCGAACGATTGAGTGGCAGCAAACAGACCGGCAAGGGTCGCGACAACAGCAAACAGTTTTTTCATGATCTTTGTTTCCATCCTGATCCGGTGTGGATTGGTTGCATCACACCGGTGATTTGATTTCGGGTGTATCGGGAAATCAGATGGAAAGCGGTGGTGCGCGGGAATAGCGCGTACGCGGCAATGTGATCGTGGCGGCAAGCAGGCGGGCTTGCACATATTCGGCATCATGGATGATCGAAACCGGTGCGCCAAACGGCACATCCAGATTTGCCATCGCCCCATGATGGGACGCACAAAGCGAACAGAAACCATGACCGGCAGAATGCCCGCCGGAATTTTGCGATGTGGCATTGGGTCCGGCATCGCCAAACGATACCGCGCGCACACCATCCGCCGTGCAGATGAAAATCACATCCCCACCCGGGGCGGCATTTGCCCCGGTAATGGCGGTTACCCCATTGCCATTGGCACCGCCAAACATCGCGCTTACGAAACCCGATTGCGTCACCCCGGTCATCAGGATGACGAATGCCAGCATCCAGACCCGCAGGAGTTTGCCCGCAGCCCGGATATTCATATGTGACAGCATCGGTTTGGTACGAATACGCATGGATTGGGTATGCCTGAATTTACCCCCCGCGACAATGAGATATATCATTGCCGCAGGGTAACAATTGGGGCACGATCACCGCCGAAAAAGCTGATCCAGGCTGATCGAAAGGATACGTTTTTGCCCTACGCGATGGCTGTTCCGATATCCCTGCCCCATCCTGCGATGATCGACGCCGATTGGGCGGACAGTTTTGCGATCACGATTGACGATCCCGACATCACGCCCGAACGCGCCGCGCAAAAAATCATGGATGGCAGGCCGGTCTGGATGGGGTATCTGCTGGCGCTGCGTAACGCGATGGTCCGGCCACTGGGCCTTAAAACCGCGCCCGAACCGGACGCCGATGTCATCGGCCTTTTCCCGGTGATCGAGCGCGGGGACGATTTCATCGTGCTGGGCATGGATGACCGGCATCTTGATTTTCGCCTGACGGTAGAGGTCGAAAAATTCCAGTGCGGGCAGACGGTGATCCGGTCCAGCACCCTGATCCGGCGGCACAATATGCTGGGTCGGATGTATCTTGGCACCATCATGCCGTTTCATAAGGCGATTGTGCCCGCGATGCTGAACGGTGCATTCGCATCCCGATAGGCAGATAAAGAACGGGCCGGTCAAAACCGGCCCGCATCATCCCATCACATCAGATCATATCGCGTGCGCGGACCAGTTCATCGAACTTCGCCCCGTCAAGGAAGCCGAGCGCAATGGTTGCTTCCTTAAGGCTGCTCCGATCCTTGTGCGCCTTTTTGGCGACGGCGGCGGCATTGTCGTAACCGATATGGGGTGCCAGGGCGGTCACCAGCATCAGGCTTTGTTCGACATAGTGATCGATTTTTTCCTGATCGGCTTCAAGGCCGACGATGCAGTTATCGGCAAAGCTGACCGAGGCATCGGCGATCAGGCGGATCGATTGCAGCAGGTTATAAATGATCACCGGTTTGAACACGTTCAGATCCAGATGACCGTTTGACCCGCCAACCGTGACCGCAACATGGTTGCCGATCACCTGCGCACAAACCATGGTCAGGGCTTCGGCCTGGGTCGGGTTGACCTTGCCCGGCATGATCGATGATCCCGGCTCGTTCGCGGGCAGCACCAGTTCACCAAGCCCGCAACGCGGCCCGGACCCCAGCAGACGGATATCATTGCCGATCTTCATCAGCGACGTCGCCAGCACGTTCAGCACACCCGACATCTCGACACAGGCATCGTGAGCGGCAAGGGCTTCGAATTTGTTGGCCGCCGTTTCGAATTTCAGGCCGGTGATATCGGATACCTGTTTGGCAAATTCGACGTCAAAGCCCTTTGGCGCGTTAAGGCCGGTGCCAAGGGCAGTCCCGCCCTGTGCCAGTTTGCGAAGCCGGACCAGCGCATCATCAATCCGATCAAGGCCAAGCGCGATCTGGGCGGCATAGCCCGAGAATTCCTGCCCCAAAGTCAGCGGCACCGCATCCTGCATGTGGGTGCGGCCGATTTTGACGATATCGGCAAAGGCTTCGACCTTGGCATCCAGCGCACTTCGCAAATGGGCCAGGGCCGGTTTCAGGTTTTCTTCGATCTCGACCACAGCCGCGATATGCATGGCGGCGGGGAAGCTGTCATTGGACGACTGCCCGCGATTGACATGATCGTTGGGATGAACAGGATCGCGTTTGCCCATCGGCCTGCCAAGGATTTCGCACGCGCGGTTGGCGATGACCTCGTTGGCATTCATGTTGGTCTGCGTGCCACTGCCGGTCTGCCAGACGACAAGCGGGAAGTGATCAAGAAGCTTGCCATCGGCGACTTCGCGCGCGGCGGCCTCGATTGCCTCGGCAAGGTTGGCATCCAGATTGCCAAGGGCAGCATTGGCGCGTGCGGCGGCAAGTTTCTGTATCCCGAACGCCCGGATCAGGGCATCGGGCATCCGTTCGCCGCCAATGCGGAAATTCTGTTTGGATCGCTGGGTCTGCGCCCCCCAATACCGGTCCGCAGGCACATCGATGCTGCCCATGGTGTCCTGTTCGGTGCGGGTGGTCACTGGATTGGTCACGATAGAAATCCTCCGTGTCAGAAAACATACTGACCGGGGCGGGAACCCGGCAGGCAATTATCTTTTGCCGTTCCCGAATATGGGCGCAAATGATCGTTCGCGCAAAGTCACTATGTTGAAAAAATGCAGTTTTATCGCCAGCAATAAAATATCAGCCGACGATTGCCCCATGATCTGCGGAAACATTGTCCTGCCATGCGACAATCTGAACGCCGATGCGATCAAGATGGGATAGCAGTTTTTCAGGCGGCAAACGATCCGTGATCACCCCGGTCAGGGCTTCGAGCGGTGCGATGTTTTCAAGGTAACGCTGATCGAACTTGGTGTGATCGACCATCAGCCAGGTTTCATCGGACCGTTCCATCATGGCGCGCTTGACCGCAACCGCGCGACGGTTAACGTCACTAAACCCCTGCCATGCAACACCCGATGCCCCGATAAAAGCCTTGTTGGCGTGGAAACGGCGCAGGAATTCGACGGTATCATTGCCGTAAACCGCATTTTCACGTGGATCGAACTGCCCCGGGCACATGATGACGTCATCAATCACCGCCTGTTCGCCCATGCCATGCACCACCGCATAGCAATTGGTCAGAACCGTGCGCCGCAATGCGCCGGGATTCTGGGCCATATAGGGGGCAAGCTGACTGACGGTGGAACCGGCATCGATCATGATCACATCACCCGGCCGGATCATGGTTCCGGCCATGATGCCGATCCGTTCGAACCCGGCAACCGCGGTCATCTGTCGCTGCGCCAGATCGGGTTGATGGCCCATCGGTTGTGCCGATGCGCCGCCGAATTCGCGCTTGATCAGGCCATTTTCGCTTAGCGCATCAAGATCACGGCGAATTGTTTCAGTTGCCACATCGAATCGCTCCGCCAATGTGGCAACTCTCACATGCGGATGGATTTGCAGCTCCTGAAGAATGCGCTGCTGACGTTCTTTTTTTCCGATACGCAAAGACGCTCTCTCCCCTGAATACCTTTGATCACACCTCATTCCGGCAAGGTTAGCAGCAATCTTTGTAACCATTTGTTACAGTTTTGTGTTGCTTTTCCAACTTTTTGACCTTCTATAATGTTGATAAAAGCAACAATAAAACCAACAAAACCACATTAAAAATGGCGCTTTACCAGCGTTTACAGGGAAGAAAGGTTCGACCACATGTTTTCACATGCGAAAAAAACAGACTTTTTGAAAGTTTCTACGGTGCTTGCCGCCATCGGCATGATGAGCTTTGGCAGCACCCAGGCATATGCGGCCGATGATTGCATCGCACGCGGCGATCTTGACCAGATGTATTGCGACATGGATGGCGATCTGGTCGCCGATGCACCGGCTGCCGATCAGCAGGTTGACCCCGACACCCTCGTATTTGCCTATACCCCGGTCGAAGACCCGGCGGTTTATGCCGATATCTGGGAACCGTTCCTTGAACATCTTGAAAAAGTAACCGGCAAGGATGTTCATTTCTTTGCGGTTCAGTCGAATTCCGCCGAAGTCGAAGCCATGCGCAGCGGCCGTCTGCATGTTGCCGGTTTCTCGACCGGGCCGACCCCGTTTGCGGTTAACCTTGCCGGTGCGGTTCCGTTTGCCCTGATGGGGGCGGATGATGGCCGTTTTGGTTACACATTGCAGCTTTATACCCGGGTTGACAGCGGCATCAATTCGCTTGCCGATCTTAAAGGCAAACGTGTTGCCCATACGTCCCCGACCTCGAACTCGGGCAACCTTGCACCGCGCGCCCTTCTGCCCGGTCAGGGCATCGTCCCGGAACAGGATTACGAAGTCGTCTATTCCGGTTCGCACGACCAGTCGATGCTGGGCGTTGTCGCCGGTGACTATGACGCCGCCCCGGTCGCATCCGAAGTGGTTGAACGCATGGCCCAGCGTGATCTGTACGATCCGGCTGACGTCAAAATCCTTTATGAAAGCAAGCCGTTCCCGACCACTTCGTTCAACTATGCCTATAACCTGAAGCCCGAACTGATCGAAAAGATCAAGGAAGCCTTCTTTACCTTCGACATGAAGGGCACGGCACTTGGCGAAGAATTCAAGGGTGTCACCAAATTCGTACCGGTCACCTATCAGAAAGACTGGGACGTCATTCGTGAAATCCAGGCTGCCAACGGTGTGAAATACACCCCGGACAACCTGAAGTAATCCCTTTTTTCAAACTGCTTCTGCCGGGATCGATTTTCGGTCCCGGTAGTCTTTTTTCAAGGTATCGTGATGCTGCGTATCAAAGATCTGGTCAAACGCTATGGCAAGGATGAGGCCGTTCTCAAGGACCTGAACCTTGAAGTTCCGGGCGAAAGCGTCGTTGCCATCATTGGGGCATCGGGCGCTGGTAAAAGCACGCTTTTGCGCTGTATTAACCGTCTGGTCGAACCGACATCGGGCTCGATTGACCTTAACGGCACCGAACTGACGACTTTGTCGGGTGGCGAGTTGCGTCTGGCGCGTCGTCGTATCGGCATGATTTTTCAGGGTTTTAACCTAATCAACCGCTTGACGGTGATGGAAAATGTTCTGTCGGGACGGTTGGGATATGTCCCGACCTGGCGCGCCATGACGCGCAATTTCCCCCAAAGCGACATTGATCGTGCGTTTCAATTGATGGAACGTGTCGGCATTGCCCATTATGCCAACAAACGCGCCGATGAATTATCGGGTGGCGAACGCCAGCGCGTCGGCGTCGTTCGTGCCTTGATGCAGGAACCTGAAATCCTGCTGGCCGATGAACCGACCGCGTCGCTTGACCCCAAAACATCCCGACAGATCATGGAATTGCTGCGTGCGCTTGCATCCGAGCTGCACCTGCCGGTTCTGATCAATATCCACAATGTCACCGAGGCCAAGGAATATACCCAGCGCATCGTCGGCATGCGGTTTGGTCGCATCATCTTTGACAGTGTGCCGACCGACCTTACCCAGGATGCCATGGATGAAATCTATGCCGGGGTTCCGGCAGAAGAACGCGGCGAAACCGGTGATGCGGAATCCCTGCGCGAGGTGGTATCGCAATGACCAGCTCCGTTGAAAAAACAACGGGCCATCGCACTTGGAAAAAGCCGCCCTTTATCGCCAATCCGGCGATACGCTGGGCGATTATTCTTGGCGTATTGGCCTATGTCGTGTGGGCGGTCACCAGCCTGCCGTTTAACTGGGAACGTATTCAGGAAGGCATTCCGCGCGCCATCCGTATTTTCAAGGGCGCTTTCCCGCCGGACATGATCCGGGGTGAACTGGTGTTGCAGGGTTTTCTTGAAAGCATCAAGATCGCCATCGTTGCAACCCTTGCCGGTGTGATGCTCAGCGTGCCGATTGCCTTTGCCGCCGCATCCAATATTGCGCCCAAATGGCTTTATAACATCGGGCGTGCCACGATCATTATCGCACGCAGTTTCCATCCGGTGATCGTTGCCATCCTGTTCGTCAAGGCGGTCGGTTTTGGTCCGCTGGCGGGGATTCTGACCCTGACGATCTATTCCATCGGTTTCGTTGCCAAAATGCTGGCCGAACGGATCGAGGAAATCGACTGGGGCCAGGTCGAAGCCATCCGGGCGGCCGGGGGCGGGACATTCATCACCATGCTTTATGCCGTGATCCCGCAAATCATGCCCCGCCAGATCGGTCTTTCGATCTATCAGCTTGACAGTAACCTGCGTGCATCCGCCGTGGTCGGCATTGTGGGTGCGGGCGGGATCGGATCGACCCTGATGAATGCGTTTCGGCGCTATGACTATGACTTCGCGCTTGCGATCACGCTTTGCATTATCGGCGTCATCCTGATCAGCGAAGCCATAAGCGGCCGGATCCGGAGGAACATATGGTAACGACAACAAAAAACACCGGACCGGACGCCATCGCCGAACGCGAATGGTCACGCTATACCCCCAAACAACGCTGGCTGCGCTTTGCCATGTATGGCGGTGTCGTGCTGGCAACGGTCTGGTCGCTTTCGACGATCAACATCATCTGGCCGTGGCTTTGGGATGCCCCGCAACAGATGGGCGATCTTTTTTCGCGCATGTATCCGCCGTCGCTTAATGATTGGGAAATGATCGCCATCACGTTGCTTGAAACCGTCAATATTGCGACGATTGCAACGTTTTTTGCGGTATTCCTTTCATTGCCGATTGCCCTGATCGCGGCCCAGAACACCACACCGAACAAGCTGACGCTTTGGATTGGCCGGTTCATTCTGGTGTCGTCGCGGTCGGTGAATACCATCATCTGGGCGCTGCTGTTTGTGGCGATTTTCGGCCCCGGCGTGATGGCCGGTATTCTGGCGATTATTTTCCGTTCGATCGGCTTTATCGGCAAATTGCTGGGCGAGGCGATCGAGGAAATCGACCGGGCTCCGATCGAGGCGCTTGAGTCCGTCGGTGCATCGCGGTTCAAAATCCTGATTTACGGGGTTGTGCCACAGGTCATGCCGACCTTCTTTGCGGTTTCGATCCTGCGCTGGGACATCAACCTCCGCGAAAGTACGGTTCTGGGTCTGGTTGGTGCCGGCGGGATCGGTATTGTCCTGCAAGGCGCAATTGACACCTTTGCCTGGCAGACGGTTGCCACCATTCTTCTGGCGATCATCGGTCTTGTGATCGTGGGCGAGGCCTTGGCGGCCTGGCTGCGCAAAAAGGTGATCTGACGTGTCTGAACATTACGACCTTCTGGTCGTAGGCGGCGGCATCAATGGTGCGGGTATTGCCCGTGATGCCGCCGGTCGCGGTCTGTCCGTCCTTCTGGTCGAACAGCGCGACCTTGCCTCGGCCACGTCTTCATCCTCGACCAAACTGATCCATGGCGGTCTGCGGTATCTTGAACATTACGAGTTCCGGCTGGTGCGCGAAGCCTTGCAGGAACGCGAGGTTCTTCTGGCTGCCGCCCCGCATATCATCTGGCCACTGACCTTCGTCCTGCCGCACCATAAAGGGCTTCGGCCCAAATGGATGCTGCGGGCCGGGTTGTTTCTTTATGACCATCTGGCAAAGCGCAAACGCCTGCCGGGGTCCCGTGCGCTATCCCTGAACGGCACGAAAGAAGGCAAACCGCTTCTGGACCAGTTCACCAGCGGCTTTTCCTATTCCGATTGCTGGGTTGATGATGCGCGGCTTGTCGTGCTGAACGCCCTTGATGCGCAGGCACGCGGGGCGGTGATCAAAACCCGGACGCGCTGTGCCGCCCTTGTGCGCGGAACGGATGGCTGGACCGCGACACTGCAAGCCGAAGACGGCAAAGAAACCAGCGTTTCGGCAAAAGCCGTGGTCAATGCCGCAGGCCCTTGGGTGACCGAAATGGTCAACCGTGCCGGGCTTGGCGACAAGGCCGCAGGGTTACGGCTGGTCAAGGGCAGCCATTTTGTCGTGCCGCGCATTCACCCGCATGATCATTGCTATATCTTCCAGAACGGGGACGGCCGCATTGCCTTTGCCATCCCCTATCAGCAGGATTACACCCTGATCGGGACGACGGATGTGCCCTATGACGGCGATCCGGCCGAGGTGAAGATCAATGATGACGAAATCGATTACCTGCTTGATCTGGTCAATGGCTATCTGGCGACACCGTTAACGCGGGCCGATATCGTTTGGGATTATGCCGGTGTCCGGCCGCTTTATGATGACAAGAACAGCAACGCATCGGCGGTCACGCGCGATTACGTGTTTGATCTGGATACCGGGGACGGCGATGCCCCCGCGATCCTGTCGATCTATGGCGGGAAGATCACCACCTATCGCCGGTTGGCCGAACATGCCCTGCAAAAGCTTTGTCCGGTTCTGGGCAATGATGCATCGGACTGGACCGCGACATCGGTTCTGCCGGGTGGGGACATGAGTGATGGCAATTTCGACCGGTTCTTGGCCGGTGTCAGAACAAAATTGAACTGGCTGCCCGAACAGATCGCCCATCGCTGGGCGCGCTGTTATGGCACGCGCCTGTTTGATATTGCACCGGATGCCAAGGCAATTGGTGATCTGGGTCGGGAAGTTGCGCCCAACCTGTTTGAGGCGGAACTCCGTTTCCTGATGACGCACGAGTGGGCCCGGTCCGCCGAGGATGTTCTTTGGCGACGAACCAAGCTTGGCCTTGGCATGAAAGAAAGCGATATCAACGCGGTTCGGGACTGGTTTGCAAACAGCGCGGATCAACTTGCCGCACAGTAAGTAACCGGCAACCGGTTACTTGCGCAGATCATCCCATTTGACGAATTCGTGGGCGATGAAATCTTCCATCATCGCCCGCCACATCCGTTCGGCCATGTCTTCGTCAAAGCCATCAATGCGGCACTGGGCGCGGACCTTGGTGATCACGTCCTCGATCCGGTCTTCGTCACGCACGGCATCCCGGGTCGGTTTGATGCGCGCGGCCTGTTCGATATAGTTCAACCGTTCCGCCATCAGCGCCACCAGAAGCCTGTCCACCCGGTCCACATTCGCACGTACATCGGACATGGTTTCGCAAGGGTTGGCTTTGGTCGTCATCACGGCAGAACTTTCATTATTCACGAAAAGTGAAAAATGGCGGTGATTATTCACCGCCACTTCACAATGTCTAATAGGCGTATTCCCGGAACAGCGGATCAACCGATCCGTTCCATTCGGTTTCATATTTATCGAGGAATTCCTCGGCCAGGGTACGGCCGCTTTCGGCGACGTCTTCGAGGCTGTCGAGGAAATGGCTTTCATCGTCGCCATAGGCATCCATGCGACCGCGCGCCTTAAGCCCCTGTTTGGAGACGGCCAGCACATCCTTGGCGAGGTCCTGAACGGTGCCGTTCCTGAACTTCGTGGCAAGGGCGGTACGCGGCACATCGTCGCGAAGGGCTTCGCGTTCTGCATGGCTGAGATCCTTGACCAGATCCCATGCCGCATCCAGTGCCGCGTCATCATACAACAGACCAACCCAAAGGGCCGGAAGCGCGCAGATGCGTTTCCACGGGCCACCATCCGCACCGCGCATTTCAAGAAACTTCTTGAGACGCACTTCGGGGAAGGCGGTCGTCATGTGATCGGACCAGTCATTCATCGTCGGGCGTTCACCCGGCAGAACGTCAAGCTTTCCGGCCATGAAATCACGGAACGATTTGCCTGCGGCATTGATGTATTTGCCATCGCGATAAACGAAATACATCGGCACATCGAGCATGTAATCGACATAGCGTTCAAAGCCAAAACCGTCTTCGAACACGAAGGGCAGCATGCCGCAACGGTCCGGGTCGGTATCGGTCCAGACATGGGATCGTGAAGACAGATAGCCGCTTGGTTTGCCATCCACGAACGGGGATGCGGCAAACAGCGCGGTCGCAACCGGCTGAAGTGCCAGCGACGTTCTGAATTTCTTGATCATGTCGGCTTCGGAGGCGAAATCCAGATTGACCTGAATGGTCGAGGTCCGAAGCATCATGTCCAGACCAAGATTGCCGACCTTGGGCATATAGTCACGCATGATCGCGTAGCGGCCCTTGGGCATCCACGGGATATCCTTGCGTTCCCATTTCGGCTGATGGCCGACACCAAGCATTTCGATATCAAGATCACCGCAGATTTCGCGGATTTCATGAAGATGCTGATGCACTTCGCCACAGGTCTGGTGGATGTTTTTAAGCGGCGCACCGGACAATTCGATCTGCCCGCCCGGTTCAAGCGAGACGGAACAATTATCCTTGGTAAGCGCAATCACATTGCCGTTTTCAATGATCGGTTCCCAATCAAAGCGTTCGGCAAGTTGTGTCAGAAGGGTCTTTACCCCCCGTTCGCCGTCATACGGGATCGGGCGAAGATCGTTACGGGTAAAGGCGAATTTTTCGTGTTCTGTGCCGATGGCCCAGTCTTTTTTCGGTGTACATCCGGACTCGAACCATTCGACAAGCTGACGACGGCTTTCGATGACCGGGCTGTCGCCGGTGGAGGCGCTGACAGTCATAAGGGCTTCCCCTAATCTCTCGTGACCGGAGGTATCGACCAGTCGCCGATGCGATCCTGAAACACGGACAAAGCAGCAATTGCCGCAGTTTCGGCCCGCAAGATACGCGGACCAAGGCTTACAGGCGTTGCAAAAGGCTGTTTGCGGATGCGTTCAATTTCGTCGGCGCTAAAGCCGCCTTCGGGTCCAATCACGATTGCATGGTTAACAACATTGTCGTTGTCGATAGCCGAGCCAGCGCCCTTTGCCAATAGCTGACTTAACACTTCACCAATTGGTGAGCCCGATCCCGTCTCGTCACAGAACAGCAAATGCCGGTTTTCCGGCCAGTCCGCGAGCCAATCAAGCAATTTTACCGGTGGGGCAATTTCCGGCACGCTGAGGCGTTCGCATTGCTCGGCGGCCTCGATCACCTGGGCCTGCAAACGATCAAGGCGGACCTTGTCGGTAATGCCGTGTGCAGTGACAATCGGTTGCAGGGTGCCAACTCCCATTTCGACCGACTTTTCGATCAGAAAATCAAGGCGCTGCTTTTTGATTGGCGCAAAAGCCAGGATCGGGCCGCGTTCGACAATCTGGTCACGCAATTGCCGTTCGGCGGTCAAGGTGCCCTTCTTTTTGCGAAGGTGATCGATGGTCGCCAGCCATTCACCATCAAGACCATTAAATATCTTGATTGGCGTTCCGGGCTTGAGGCGCATCACATGTTCAAGGTAATGAGACTGTTCAGGTGCGAGTTCGATCTCGCATCCCGGCGTGATAGGATCGGAAACGAATAGGCGTTGCCGGGCGCGGGTGGCGTCGTCTGTCATATATGTCCCCAGGCCGGTTATGCGGCGAAGTTCAGTTTGTTAAAGAGTTACATAGGCCAATTATGTCACAGGTCAACCAACCGATACAGAACACGAAGAACGATATGCCGTCTGATGGCTGGATCGACCGGTTCGCGCCGTTGGCCAGTCGGCCGTATCTTAAGCTGGCACGACTTGACCGTCCGATTGGCACATGGCTTCTGCTTCTGCCTTGCTGGTGGTCAACCGCCATGGCAAGCGACGGCGCGCCCAGCCTGTTGATGATGGTTTATTTTGCCATTGGTGCATTGATCATGCGCGGGGCCGGTTGCGTCGTCAACGATCTGGCGGATCGCAATTTTGACGGCAAGGTCGAACGCACGGCAACCCGCCCGATTCCCAGCGGCCAGGTCAAGGTCTGGCAGGCAATCGCGTTTCTGGGCCTGCTGCTTCTGATCGGGCTTGCCGTGCTGGTGCAGTTCCGGATCGAGGCGATTATTGTCGGTATCTGTTCCCTGCCGCTTGTCATTACCTATCCGTTCATGAAGCGCATTACCTATTGGCCGCAGGCGGTTCTGGGGCTGACATTCAACTGGGGGGCGCTTGTCGGCTGGGCGGCTGTCACCGGAACTGTCGCACCGGCGGCGGTTGCGATGTATGTTGCGGGCTTCTTCTGGACGCTTGGTTACGACACCATTTATGCCCATCAGGACAAGGATGACGACATCAAGATCGGGGTAAAGTCACTGGCGCTTCGGCTTGGCGATGCAACACCGCGATGGGCGATGGGGTTTTATACCGTAACCACCCTTTTGCTGGGTGTTTCGGGTGTGCTGGCCGGACTGCACTGGATTTACTTCCCGCTTCTGGCACCGGCGTGTTTGCATCTGGCGTGGCAGGTTGCCACGGTCAAACTTGATGATTCCGCGAACTGCCTGAAACGGTTTAAATCAAACCGTGATTTCGGTTTGATGGTGCTGGCTGCCATCATCATTGCCAATCTGGTCGGGACCGGGCTTTAGTTTAGGCCCGCATACGGGCTGATCCATCCTTCATCTGCACCATTATCGAAAGACCGCCCATGATCGCACCGCTTGCCCTGATGATTGCCGGATTGATCCTTGCGGGTGTCGGGGCGCAATGGTTCGCATGGCGGGCCGGTATTCCGGCAATCGTTTTGCTGTCCATCGTCGGCCTGCTGCTGGGACCGGGAACCGATCTGATCGATCCGGTCAATGATTTCGGTACATTGTTGCAGCCGCTTGTTGCGGTGGCGGTCGCGGTGATCCTGTTTGAAGGCGGGCTTGCGCTTGATTTTCGGGAACTGACGCACAGTGTCAGCGGTGTGATCCGCCTGACCACCATTGCCCCGCTTGTGGCGTGGCTTCTGGGTGCGGGGGCGGCGCATTATCTGGCCGATCTTTCATGGCCGGTGGCGGCCCTGTTTGGCGGGATCATGATCGTGACCGGCCCGACGGTGATTGCACCGCTGTTGCGTCATGCCCGACTGTCCAAGCGCCCGGCGACGCTTCTGAAATGGGAAGGCATCGTGAATGACCCTATCGGGGCCCTGTTTGCGGTGCTGGCTTACGAAGTCATTGCCGCAAGCCAGCATGGCAACGGCTTTGGCGCAGCCGTCGGTCATCTGGCGATCAACATTCTGCTGGCGGTTCTGATCGGCCTGGCGTTTGGTCTGGGGACGGTTCAGATTTTCAAGCGTGGCTGGATTCCCGAATTCCTGAAAGCCCCGCTTGTTCTTGGCGTGCTTCTGACCTGCTTTGCCGGGGCCAATGAAATTCAGGAAGAAAGTGGGTTGCTGGCCGTAACCGTGCTGGGCCTGACGATTGGCAATGCCCATTTGCTGGCGATTGATGAAATCCGCCGGTTCAAGGAAACCCTGACGGTTATTCTGGTGTCCAGCGTGTTCATCATCCTGACCGCGACGCTTGAATGGTCGATGATTGCCGAACTGACATGGGGGCATGGGCTTTTTGTTCTGGCCATGCTGTTTATCGTGCGGCCGGTTTCGGTGATCGGTTCGCTGGCCTTTTCAAGGGTGAGCTGGAAAGAACGGCTTCTGGTTGGCTGGATCGCGCCGCGCGGGATTGTGGCGGTCGCGGTTTCCGGCCTGTTCGGGACCGAACTTGTCGAACTTGGTTATGCCGACGGGGCACTTTTGATCCCGCTGGCCTTTGCGATGGTATTTTCGACCGTTGTGTTGCACGGCTTTTCAATCCGACCGATGGCCCGCCAGCTCGATCTGGCGGTCAAAGGACCGCCGGGTGTTCTGATTGTCGGTGCGCATCGCTGGACGATTGATTTCGCCAAGCGTCTGGTCGAGCTCGACATTCCGGTTGTTCTTGCCGACAGCCGCTGGCACAGCATGCGTCTGGCACGCGAGGCCGGATTGCCAACCTATTACGGGGAAGTGCTTTCGGAAGTTTTCGAACATCACCTTGATACTTCATCGCTTGGCACGCTGATCGCGACCACGGATAACGATGCCTATAACACGCTGGTCTGTACCGATTTCGCGCCGGAATTTGGCCGCCGCGCCGTTTTTCAGACCGGCATGCACGGATCGCCCGAAGACCCGAAACGCCATAGCCAGACATTGGGCGGGTTGCCACTGTTTTCCGAACCGATGACAACCGACGACATTCGGGAGGATTTCCGGCATGGTGCCGAAATCCGGCAAACCCGTCTGACCGACGAATTCGGCTGGGACGATTTCATTGACGTTCAGGGATGCGAACCACCGGTCATCGCCCTTGTCCGCGGGGCGCAGCTTCATATGGGGCCCGATATGCCAAAGGCAAAGCCGCGTGATATTTTGCTGTATCTTGGCCGCAATGCCCAGAACAGCCAGAAGCCTGACGAAAACCCGAAGGCGACTTCACTTGCGCCCGAGGCACAAAGCAAGTAAGCCCCGGCAATCCGTTTCACCCCGATATGGGCCGATCATGACCGATAATGTTTTCGCCGATGCCTTGGTCCCCGAAGTCGACGATCCGCGGTTTGCCGATCTGATCGATACATTTACCGTGCCGGCACGGGTGCCATTGGCGCCCGAAATCGAAATGTATCTGGCAACGCATATCACGCCACTTTGGCAGGCGACCGAGGATATCCTTGGCGTGCTGGATATCCCGCCGCCCTATTGGGCGTTTGCGTGGCCGGGCGGACAGGCGATTACGCGATATATCCTTGATCATCCGGAATTGGTGCGCGGCAAAAAGGTTCTGGATTTTGCGTGTGGCGGCGGCATGCAGGCGATTGCGTGTGTCATGGCCGGTGCGGACAGCATTCTGGCAAACGACATTGATCCGGTGGCGATTACGGCAACCCGCCTGAACGCCGAACGCAATGGCGTTGCCTTTGAAACCACCACCGAAAACTTTGTCGGCACCCAATCGGCAACCCGTCGCTGGGATGTGATTTTTGCCGGTGATGTCTGCTATCAGCAGGATATGGCCAATGCGGTATTGCAATGGCTGATGGGCGAGGCACGGCTTGGCACGCGGGTCATTCTTGCCGATCCGGGCCGGACATATGCCCCGACGCACAATATCGACGAACTTGAAACCTATGACGTGCCAGTCGATGTCGCGGTCGAGGATGTCGACACCAAATACACCCGTATCTGGCAGCTTTTGCCAGATCGCGATAAATAGCCCGTCCTCGTAAGGCACGAAGTACCAATATGAAAACGCGCGCAAGGATGTCTTGCGCGCGTTTTCTATTTCTCGATCGGCTCCGGTTCGAAGCCCGATTCAGCCTTCAACGACGCGATAACGGCAGTTGCAGTTATCAACGTGCTGCCATGCCAGTTTCGACCATGCCTTTTCGGCATCCTTGAAGGTCGCAAACGGGCCGTGGCGTTCTTCTTCGCCGCCGACCGGCTTTTCGAAATCGGTGGTTTCGTATTCGCCACCGACAACCCAGTATTCTTCAAGGCGTTCGATGCGGTAACGCGAATTGGCGTCGTCAACCGACTGCCATGCCATTTTGGACCATTCTTTTTCCGCGTCTTCGAAGCTGCCAAACGGACCGACTTTGGTTTCTTCGCCGATCGGCTTGTCAAAACCGGTATCCTGATAGGTGCCCCCGATAACCCAGTACTTGGCCATCTGTGCGTCCTTCATGCTTTGGTGAATGTCGACAGGCCGTGCAGGGTGGTGCTGCGCAACCCGGTTTCCTGCCCTTGTATAACCAAATCCGTCTGCGACCGACACCACCAATTTGGTCAATATTGCCATTCAGTCGACGCATGGACGACCAGAAGGCGACAATTTTCCTTTTTATTCTGACGGTTCGCTCTGCCGGATCGCCGCTTTGGGCAGCAGATATCCCAAATGATTTGGTGGGCACAAAGAGCAAAAGGAAAACAAAATGAACATAACACATATCAAGCGTGCCGGTCTTGCTGGCGTTATTTCGATCACCGCGGCCCTGTCTGCCTGCGGCACACCATCGGCGACCCCGGATATTGATGTTCAAAGTGACGACATGGAAGAAGCCAGTGCGACGGTTGTTGCGTCGGGATACAGCCCGTTAACCGGTACCGCATTGGTCAATACGATCAATGATCAGACCTTTTCCTATCGTGACGAGGGCAAGGAAACCAATGTGAATGTCACCTATTTCCAGAATGGCAAGGCATCGATCACCTGGATTGACGAGGATGGTGATCGCGGCATGCGCGAAAAACTCTGGACCATCGAACAGGGGCAATATCTGTGTCTTTGGGGACGGGATGAAGAAGACGATTGCATGTCGGTCCTGACCAAGGCGGGGCAGCTGGCGACCGTCGATAATGATGGAAACGTCGCCTATTACACCAATCGCTCGTCGTAATTTTCCTGTCTGGCATCTGCTCCCTTCCCCACCGATAAGGGAGTGGATGCTGGACATCGCGCCTGCACCGTATTAATTCGTGAAACAACAGATTTATTGTTGGCCCGGTTTGTCGCTGGCCCCGCTATTGCCAGCTCAGACCGACCGACTTCACAGATTGTGGTGCCCATGCCCTATCAATCCCTTCGCGATTTCATCGACGCGCTTGAAAAGACAAACCGTCTGGTCCGGGTGAGCGAACCGGTTTCGCCCTATCTTGAGATGACGGAAATCCAGACGCGCCTTCTGGCCGAAGGTGGCCCGGCAGTTCTGTTTGAAAATGTCATTGGCGAAGATGGCCAGAAATATGACATCCCGGTTCTTGTGAACCTTTTTGGCACCGTGGACCGCGTGGCGGCCGGCATGAACCGCAAACCCGAAGAATTGCGCGAAGTCGGTGAAACGCTGGCATTTCTCAAACAGCCCGAACCGCCCGGAAGCCTCAGGGAAGCATTTTCAATGCTGCCATTGGCCAAAACCGTGATGGCAATGAAGCCCAAAACGGTTTCCAAGGCCCCCTGTCAGGAAATCGTTCTTCAGGGCGATGACATTGACCTTTCAAAATTGCCGATCCAGTCCTGCTGGCCGGGGGAGCCGGCCCCGCTGATCACGTGGCCGCTGGTGGTGACACAAGGCCCGACCGCCAATGAAAAAGGCGGCGATAAACGCGATGTGTTCAATCTTGGCATCTATCGCATGCAGGTTCTGGGCAAGAACAAGGCGATCATGCGCTGGCTGAAACATCGCGGCGGGGCGCAGCATCATGCGCGCTGGAAAAAGGAAAAGCGCGATCCGTTGCCCGCCGCAATCGTCCTTGGTGCCGATCCGGGTACGATCCTTGCCGCCGTGACCCCGGTTCCCGATACGCTTTCAGAATATCAGTTTGCCGGATTGCTGCGCGGGGAGAAGGTCGAGCTGGTGGAGTGCAAAACCGTTCCGCTGAAAGTCCCGGCGACCGCCGAGATCATTCTGGAAGGTTATGTGTCGCTGGATGAATACGCGCCCGAAGGGCCGTATGGCGACCATACCGGTTATTATAACTCGGTCGAGGAATTCCCGGTCTTTAACATCACCGCAATCACCATGCGCAAAAAGCCGATCTATCTGTCGACCTTTACCGGTCGCCCGCCAGATGAGCCGTCGGTGCTTGGTGAGGCGCTTAACGATGTTTTCGTGCCATTATTGCAGCAGCAATTCCCCGAAATCGTTGATTTCTGGCTGCCACCCGAAGGATGTTCGTATCGCATCGCGGTCGTATCGATGAAGAAGGCCTATCCGGGGCATGCCAAGCGCGTGATGATGGGGGTGTGGTCGTTCCTGCGGCAATTCATGTATACGAAATTCGTCATTGTGGTGGATGACGATATTGATGTGCGCGACTGGAAAGACGTGATGTGGGCGATTTCGACCCGCATGGACCCGGTGCGCGACATCACCACCGTGACCGAAACACCGATCGATTATCTTGATTTCGCATCACCCGAAAGCGGCCTTGGCGGCAAGCTTGGCCTTGACGCCACCAACAAGCTGCCCCCCGAAACCCATCGGGAATGGGGAGAAAAGATCTTCATGGAAGACGAGATTATCGACCGGGTTGATGCCAAATGGGATCGATACGGATTGCCGGGATCGGGCAAGAAAATCTGGCGGGATTAAATTCCCTGAAACACCATGTCCAGTGCGTCGGTGAGGACGAATTTTTCAGAAAACTCACCGACCACCTCTCCGAGTTCGGCGACTGTTACTGTCGCAATGAACTGTGGAAGCAAAACCCATCGGGTGTCGCCAATCATAATGACCGGGTTCAAACGCCCGATTGGTTTTGGTATTTCCGAATGCGGACGAAGCGGCACAACCACACGCGTGTTCATATCGGCAAGAAGATCGGCCTGCACATCCACAACATATCCGTTGGCAAGCTTATGGATATCATAACGTGCCATCAGAATTTTCGATGCGATGCCAGTGGAATACCGTGCGTTTCAACATAGTCATTGCTGGCCTGTATCGCCGCACTGTTTTCCTTTTTCCAGATTTCGGCCTGTCGTTTTAAGACGGCGTCTCTCAGTCCGGCCTCGGCACTGCGTGAAATATTGATTCCAAGCTGCTTTGCCGTTTCCAGAAGTTCGGAATCAAGACTGACATTGGTTGCCTTGCGGGTATGTTTGTTCGTAACAGCGCCCATAATTCCGCCCATAATTCATGTGCATCATATATGCGCATTATATCACGCATAGTCTCTTGCCTCAATTCCGGAAGAACATCCAGTGTTCGCCGCTTTCGTCCGGCTTTTCCGACCAGAAGAATTGCGGCGCGTCGCACATGAAATCATCGACCCGCACGGCGATATTGCAAAGGTCGCCATTGCCAATGACATCGCGGATATATTCAGGGTCGTTGACCTGCCAGCTCATGACCGGCGGGGCGGTTTTATCGTCGATGCAAAGGGCGTATTGTTCCGATTGCGCAAACGGGATCTGTTTGAATTCGGAATGTAATTGACCATTGTGCCTGGTGACCATCAGGACATCGAAAAACGGTCCCTCGGGATTGTCACGATCCACCCAGCCGACGATCTGGTCATTGATATCGTCACAGGTAAAATCCCCGACCAGAACCTGATGACGGTTTTGCGCGGCATATTGTCCGGCCTGAATGCGCATTTCGCGGTAAAGATCATTGGCGGTGACTGGTGCTGCCATCGTATCGCTTGGTGCCGCGGTTTTGGCTTCTTGCGCATCAGCTTGCAACATCGTCAGGGAAGTGCCCAGAAGCAGTGTTGCCACAAACAGGTTTCGCACGTGTGTTTCCCGTCATTCTCTTGCAGGTTTCCGGTTCGTCCCGGTTCGGATTTCAGGTCATAATAGCAACTTGCGAAGAAAAAATGACCAAAGATCGGCTTTCGCCAAATGGATCATTCAAATGTGCGTCAGACGGTATCTGGTTGGGTCTTTCAGGCGACTGCCTTTTCTTGCCCTTTGCGAAAAGCGATCAGCCTGCCTATAACCATAGGAAACCACATTCCGACCAAAGGGAGCTTCCATGCCCAAAACCGATATGACACTCGATCGCATCACCGACCTGCTGGCGCGCGCAAAAAAGGCGGGTGCCGACGATGCGGATGCCGTTTATGTCGAAGGCACGTCACTTTCGGTATCGCAGCGACTGGGCAAGATGGAAAAGCTTGAACGATCCGAGGGGGCCGATCTTGGCCTGCGTGTTCTGATCGGCAAGCAGCAGGCGGTTGTGTCGTCATCGGATACCAGCGAAAGCGCGTTGAACGAACTGGTCGAGCGCGCCGTTGCGATGGCGAAAAACGCCCCCGAAGACCCGTTCTGTGGCATTGCCGATCCCTCCGAACTGGCCGAAACATTTGATGTCGAGGCGCTTGAGCTTTGCGAGCCGGGCGAAGTCAGCCAGGAAAAACTGATGGCATGGGCGACCGCCTGTGAAGAGGCTGCACGGTCGGTTGAAGGTATCACCAATTCCGAGGGCGCGGATGCCGGTTGGGGCACCCACCAGATCACGCTTGCCGCGACCAACGGCTTTGCCAATTCCTATGCCGGCAGCGGCAGCCACATTTCCGTATCGGTCCTTGCCGGAACCGGCACCGGGATGGAACGCGATTATGATTATGACAGTGCGGTGTTTTCGACCGATCTGCGCGATCCGGTCGAGATTGGCCTGAAAGCGGCGGAAAAGACCCTGAAACGGTTGAACCCGCGCAAGGTGAAAAGCACGCAGGTGCCGGTGATTTATGATCCGCGTGTTTCGGCATCCCTCGTCGGCCATCTGGCCGGTGCGATCAACGGATCGGGCATTGCACGCGGCACCAGCTTCCTTCTGGATGCCATGGGCAAGGAAATCTTTGCGCCGGGGATCAACATCATTGATAACCCGCACCGCAAACGTGGCCTGCGGTCCAAACCGTTTGACGCCGAAGGCGTCGCCAACGAGAAACGCCATCTGATTGAAAATGGTGTTCTGAAGACCTGGATCATGGATTTGCGGTCCGCCCGCCAGCTTGGCCTGAAATCGACCGGCAACGCATCGCGCGGGGCCGGAAGCCTGCCGGGACCATCCACCACCAACCTTTACATGGAACCGGGCACCATTTCGCCCGCCGACATGATCAAGGATATCAAGCAGGGCCTTTACATCACCGAAATGATCGGCAGCAGTGTCAACGGCGTGACAGGTGATTATTCGCGCGGGGCATCGGGCTTCTGGATCGAAAATGGCGAACTGGCCTATCCGGTTTCCGAAATCACGGTTGCCGGAAACCTGAAGGACATGTTCAAAACGGCTGTTCCGGCCAATGACCTGACCTTCAAATACGGCACGAATGCCCCGACAATCCGGATTGATGGCATGACGCTGGCCGGGCAATAAGCCGACTTTTTATCTGGATGTGATTTGTAACAGGGGTGCGTTTTGCGCATCCCTGTTTTCATTTTGGCGGCCATTGCATTGGTCGGCATAGGCCTGAGGCACCATAACCCGCACCGGATAAGGTGACAGGCTGATTTCACACGGCAGTTTACCGGCACTTTCGCCGTCAATCTGCAAGGGTGCGGGGCCGCAATGGCTGGTGATGGTCAGACGTTCGGTCTGCACGACCGACACGTCGGTTTGCGCATGCAAACGGTTCAGGGTCAAAGCAATCCCGTAGCGTGCCAGCGCCATAAAGCCGCTGCCGGGCATCAGCACGACATCAAGACTGTTATCGGTCAGTTTGGCATCGGGGGAAATCACAAACGCCCCGCCATAATGCTTGGCATGGGTCGCAACCACACCGGCAACGCGATATTGTTCGCGCCCGATATTAACTTCGAAATCGCGGTGATGCGGAAAGATAATATTGCGCAAACCTTCGATCACATAGGCACCCTTGCCGATCAGTCTTTTGAGTTTCAGTGACACATTTGCGACCGTATCGGCATCCGCCCCCATGCCGACCATCAAAAAGAATGCCCGGCCATTGACCAGACCGGGCCGCACCCAAACCTGGGCCGGATTGTTGATATAATCGGCAATCGCCTGTGCGCGGATTTCAAGCCCGACCTCGACCGCCAGAACATTGGCAGTTCCCAGCGGAATGATGCCAAGCGGCGGGACTTCGTGACCTTCGATCTGGGCATCAAGCAGGCCGTTGAGGGCCTCGTTCAGTGATCCATCGCCACCGGCAACAAACAGCCGTTGATGGGCACGCACCTTGCGCGCCAGTTCGCGGGCATGACCGGGATGGGTTGTCTGTAACAATTCAACCTTTACACCGGCTTTTTGCAAAATGCTTGAAAGGAAACGTTGTTTATTCCCGCCAGCGCGCGGATTGAAGATAACAGTCACCCCGGAATGGGTCATTGCGAAAAACTTCCGTAATAAAAATGAAACATTACTTTCGCGTTCTCTTTATAGAAAATGAAACATGTAACAGTATATTGACAGAACCGATAAATTTATATGAACGGGTTATATATTCGCGCGATTTGTTTTAAACCATTACTGGTTGGGGACACTATTCGGCATGTAAAACCGTCGAATTCCAGCCATCCTTTTGGCAGGATACGGAGGAGCGGCAATGACAGCGATGACGCTGCAACCGCATTACCGCACGGTCTGGATTTCAGACGTCCATCTCGGAACGCGTGGATGTCAGGCAGATCTTCTTTTGGATTTCCTCAATGAAGTGACGGCAGATACCTATTATCTGGTCGGCGATATCATTGACGGCTGGCGGCTCAAGAAAAGCTGGTACTGGCCCGAAAGCCACCACGCCGTTATCACGACAATCATGGAAAAGGCCAAGAACGGGGCAAAGGTCATTTTTGTCCCCGGCAACCATGATGAATTCGCCCGTGAGTTTGTCGATATGACCTTTGGACATGTCGAAGTCAAGATGAACGACATTCACGAGACGGCGGATGGCAGAAAGCTTCTGATCATTCACGGCGACGAGTTTGACGGTGTGGTCAAATATGCCAAGTGGCTCGCCTATCTGGGTGATACGGCCTACAACCTCGCGATTGTCCTGAACCGTTATTATAACGGCATCCGTCGCAAACTGGGTTACGGATACTGGTCACTGTCGGCCTATCTTAAGAACCGGGTCAAGAACGCCGTTCAGTTCGTCTGCAATTTTGAAAATGCCGTCGCCCACGAAGCTGCCAAGCGCAAGGTGGACGGTGTTGTATGCGGCCATATCCATCATGCAGAAAAACGCATGATTGGCGATGTCCTTTACTGCAATGACGGCGACTGGGTTGAAAGCTGCACGGCCCTTACCGAAGACCAGAACGGCAAGCTTGAACTGCTGTACTGGGCTGAAATGCGCCAGATGGCGATGACACATTCCCAACCCGGCCGCGATGCTGCCAGTGCCCCATCCCTTGGATTGGGCAAACTGATGTCGCTGTTTCGGGTTGTCGGGGACAATAACCGTGCTGCCAATGCCAGTTCCAAAAAGAACAGCGGCACGCCAATTGGAAAGACCGCATGAGAATTTTGATCGTATCCGATGCCTGGTATCCTCAGGTAAATGGTGTGGTGCGCACCCTTGAAACCGTGCGCAGCGAACTGGGCGAGATGGGACATGATGTGCATATCATCTCGCCTGATCAATTCCGGACGATCCCCTGCCCGACCTATCCTGAAATCCGGTTGGCCCTGTTTGCCAAACGCAAACTGGCCCGGATGATTGATGCCCTGCAACCGGTTGCGATCCATATCGCGACCGAGGGCCCATTGGGTCAGGCGGCACGTGCTTATTGCCTGAAACGCGAACTACCGTTTTCATCAGCCTATCACACCCGGTTCCCGGAATATCTGCATGCGCGGACACGGCTGCCGCTTTCGATTTCCTATCGCGGGATGCGGCGGTTCCATAACAAATCACAATCGGTCATGGTGGCCACGGAATCGCTTCGCGAAGAGCTGGCTGATCGCGGCTTTAACAGGCTGAATATCTGGTCGCGGGGTGTTGACCTTAACCTGTTCAAACCGCGACCCGATGCAAGTTTCGGGGATTTCCCAAAACCGCACTGGCTGTTTGTCGGTCGGGTGGCGGTTGAAAAGAATATCGGCCATTTCCTTGACCTTGACCTACCGGGGACAAAATTTGTTGTCGGCGACGGGCCGCAACTGGCGGAACTCAAATCGAAATACCCGAATGCACAGTTTCTTGGGAAAAAGGTTGGCGAAGAACTGGCTGTCTGTTTCGCATCGGCAGACGTTTTTGTCTTCCCAAGCAAAACCGACACTTTCGGCCTTGTCATCCTTGAGGCGATGGCGTCCGGAACACCGGTTGCGGTTTTCCCGGTTCAGGGACCAGCCGACATCGTGCGCGGGACCAAGGCAGGCGCCATTGATGCCGACCTTCGCAAGGCGGCGATGGCGGCCCTTGAACTTGACGGCAAGGATGCGCGCGCACTCGCAGAACAATATAGCTGGCGCAATTCCGCCAGTCAGTTCCTGCACAATCTGGCACCGTTTTCAGGCGGGTTTGACGGGGCGGCAGCCAAACGTCTGGCCGTTGAAGACATAACCGAAGCAAAAGAACCGGCGATTGTCATGCCGGCGCAATAACTGGCAGCCATTTATTTATTATCTGGCAAGCTGGGATCCGTCCTGCGGGGTTTCTTTCCCTCGCAGGCTTCGGCGTAGAGTGCCATATGCCCGCATCGCATTGATCGCATCCGTCCCAAGCCACCGACGGAACGGTTTAAGCGCGACATAAACCGGCCGGATAACCGCCACGATACGGGACAGAGGTTTCATCTGTGGTGCGGTCATGCCACTGCGGCTCAGATAAGCCTGCCATCCGGAACGCAAAAGATCGGGACGACGTTTAAAACCGCGCTGTATGGAAAACACAAACAGCAGAATGTCGCGCGCCTGTGCGTCGGGCAATGGCATACGTTTATTGGGGTCTTCTTCGAAATCAATAAAACCGATCCTGCCATCATCCCGAATGGTCATGTTGCGCAAAAGAGGGGCGCCATGCGCAAAACCATTGGCATGCAAATCCGCCAATGCAGTTCCGGCCATGGCAATCAGTTCAGCAACACGTGCTTCATCCCCACCCTTGACCGCATCGCTGATTACGGTTTGCAAGATCGCCCCGTTATCGCCAATAGCGATCCAGTTATCGGCGACTTCGAGAAGATCAGGCACCAGAACGCCTGCACGGTTCAGGGCATGAAGGACTTCAGCCTCGCTTGCCAGACCGGCCTTGCCGCCTGGCGACACTGTCGGGCGCAACATCGGTATCCGCGTCAGGGTTGCGACAAAACGCTGCAAGCGGTGCCAGCCCTTTTGCTTTGGCCGGACAGCCTGTTTGATCCAGATACGCCGTCCTTTCCACCGCAATGGAAAAACCCGTGCGCCAACACCTTGGGCAATCGTCTGTTCCACGATATCGTGGAGTTGCTCTGTCATTTTTTTATCTTATATGTCGTTTTTCGTGGCCTGCATTCCTGCAGGCCCTGTCAGTATCAGTTAAGTTACGTTGCTGCGGCTTGCCGCACCTGCCCGGGCATGCTAGCAACAGCCCGGAAAGATCAAGATATCCATGATGCCTCATCCATATAGATAGTGTCGGACTGACACAATCGGAAATGGCGTCGCACGACCGGGAAGAATTCATTGCCAAAGCATTCGCTAGATCACACGACGGAACATTGGAATACGTGGCCAATGATCAGACGCATCGTTCAGGATGCGGTTGCCCCTTATTTCGGCAAGATTGTTCTGGCTCTGATTTGCATGGCGCTTATGGCTGCCGCGACTGGCGGTTATGCCTATCTGATGGATCCGGTGATTAACGAGGTCTTTGTCAAAAAGAACCCGGCGATGCTGGTCCCTGTCGGGGTTGCCGTCCTTGCGGCTTTTGCGCTGAAAGGCTTTGCCAACTATGGGCAGTCGGTTTTGATGAGCTATGTCGGTGGTCGCATCCTTGCCGATATTCAGAACAAGCTTTACGAACATGTCATCCGGCTTGATATCGGGTTCTTCCACAATACCAATACCGGCAAACTGATCACGCGTTTCACCAGCGATATCACCGCGATGCGGGCCGCCGTTTCCGTATCACTGACCGGCTTTGGCAAGGACTTTTTGACCGCCATCGTGCTGATTGGCGTCATGTTCTATCAGGATTGGCAGCTTGCCATCATTGCGTTCACGGTGTTTCCCGCCGCCATTCTGCCGATTGCCCGTCTGGGCAAGCGCATGCGCAAGGTTTCCGCCAACACCCAGCAGCAGATCGGTGAATTTGCAACCCTCCTTGAACAAACCTTCCAAGGTGTCCGCCATGTCAAAGCTTATGGCATGGAGCCCTATGAATGTTCGCGGATGGAAAAGCTTGTTGAAACCGTCTTTGATCTGAGCTTCAAGGCGCAGAAAGTCAGTGCACGTTCGTCCCCTATCATGGAAACACTCGGCGGCGCTGCGATCACGACCATCATTATTTACGGCGGTAGCCGCGTCATTGACGGGGCAAGCGATCCAGGCAGTTTCTTTTCGTTCATCACCGCCCTGTTGCTGGCCTACGAGCCGGTCAAGCGCCTTGCCAATATCAATATCAATCTGCAGGCCGGTCTTGCAGCATCGCAGCGCGTGTTTACCGTCCTTGATATCGAACCGGAAATTCGCGATGCCGACGATGCCAAAACGCTTCAGGTCAAGGGTGGCGCCATCCAGTTCAAGGATGTTTCCTTTTCTTATAACAATGAAACGACGGCGCTGCGTAACATCAGCCTTGATATAGAGGCCGGTCAGACGATTGCCCTTGTCGGGCCATCAGGGGCCGGTAAATCGACCATCCTGAACCTGATCCCGCGGTTCTATGATATCAATGCCGGTGCAATCACGATTGATGGTCAGGATATCCGCGATGTAACGCTGGAAAGCCTGCGATCAGCGACCGCACTGGTCAGCCAGGAAATCACGCTGTTTGACGATACGGTTCGATCCAACATCGCCTATGGCCGATTTGGCGCAAGCGATGCCGAAATCGAAGAAGCCGCGCGTCATGCAGCAGCCCATGATTTCATCCTGCAACTTGAAAACGGTTATGACACCATTGTCGGCGAACATGGTGTGAAGCTTTCAGGCGGCCAGCGCCAGCGGATCGCGATTGCACGTGCGATGCTGAAAAACGCCCCGATCCTGCTTCTGGACGAGGCAACATCAGCCCTTGATACGGAATCCGAACGCCACATTCAGGGGGCCCTGACCGAATTGATGAAAGGACGGACGACGCTTGTCATCGCGCACCGCCTTTCGACGATTGTCGATGCCGACAAAATTTGCGTCATTCAGAACGGGCATGTTACCGAACAGGGACGCCATGAAGAATTGCTTGCGCTTGGAGGGGCTTACGCCAATCTCTATAATCTGCAATTCTCGGAAGAGAGCGATAACTAGGCCGACAGAAATCGGGATAAACTGGCGTGCAGTTTCATAAGCGGATCATAAAAAGCGATCAGGCGCGCAGCACTTTGTGCTGGCTTGCGGCAACCTATATCCGGTTCATTCGTCTTACCGGTCGCTGGCACACGGAAGGTGGCGATCATCCTGCGCATTTCCTGACCGAAGGAAAACCCTTTATCGTGGCTTTCTGGCATCAGCGGTTGCTGATGATGCCCTATACATGGCGTTCGGTTGCGGGGAACCGACCGTTTAACATGCTGATTTCATCGCATCGCGACGGTGAAATCATTTCCCGCACCATCGGTCATTTCGGAATTGCGACAATTGCCGGGTCAACCGGACAAGGCAAGGGCGGCGCAGCAGCGTTGCGGCGTATTCTCAAGGCCCTCAAGTCCGGCGAAGTCGTCGGCATGACCCCGGATGGACCGCGCGGACCACGCATGCGGATTTCCGATGGCATCGTTCAGGCCGCACGACTGGCCGAAGTCCCGATTTTCCCACTGACCTATTCTGCCTCAAGACGCCGCGTTTTTGGCAGCTGGGACCGGTTTGTTTTGCCGCTTCCATTTTCAAAAGGTGTCTTTAGCTGGGGCGATCCCATCCATATCCCGCGCGATCTGGATGACGACGGATTGGAAGAAAAGCGGCTGGAACTTGAAGCAGCTTTGACCAAGCTGACACAGGAAAGCGATGCCAAGCTTGGCCTTGACGTGATTGAACCAGCCGGACCGGATGAACTTCCCAAACAGAAGCGGTCGGCCGTGGCGGCGGCGGCAGAACAGGAAACGGCCAAATGAGCCTGTTTTACGCCTATCGCGTTGCGACACGGCTTTTGGGTCCGGTACTTGGTCTTTATCTGCAACGGCGCAAAAAACGCGGCAAGGAAGATGCAGGAAGGATCGGCGAACGGTTCGGTCATGCCAGCGCATTGCGCCCGAAGGGAAAGCTGGTCTGGATACACGGGGCCAGCGTTGGCGAATCCCTTTCCGCCCTGCCGGTGATTGATGCCCTTCGCGCGCGTTTTCCCGATGTGTCGATACTTGTCACCACCGGCACCGTCACATCCGCGGCAATGATGTATCAACGCCTTCCGGAAGGTGTGATCCATCAGTTTATTCCAATTGACCGACAGGTCTGCGTTGCGCGTTTCCTGCACCACTGGAAACCTGATGTCGCACTTTGGCTTGAAAGCGATTTCTGGCCCAACATTCTGACAAAGGCCAAAAAGGCGGGGACCAGACTGGCACTTCTGAACGGTCGTATCTCGTCCCGAAGTTTTAAAAGCTATTCCCGGTTCCCTTCCTTCATTACCCCGGTGATTTCGGCCTTTGACCTGATCCTAAGTCAGGGGGCAGAGGAAACCGGGCGTTTCATCGCATTGGGCGGAACCGATGTTCGTGCGGTCGGGAACCTGAAATTCGCAGCCCCCGCCCTGCCGGTTGATAGCGACACGTTGTCCGAACTCAGGACACAGATTGGCAATCGTGCCGTATGGCTTGCCGCAAGTACGTTTGACGGCGAAGAAGCCGCATGCGCACAGGTTCATAAAAGCCTTGCCAGCAAACATGAAAACCTTCTGACGGTGATCGTTCCCCGCCATTCTGATCGGGCCAACGATATCGAAACCGACCTGATCGCAAAGGGCCTGCGCGTCGCGCGCCGAAGCCTTGGCCATGTGATTACCGATCAGGTTGATGTTTATCTTGGCGACACCATGGGCGAGATGGGGCTTTATTACCGGCTTGCACCGGTATGCCTGATCGGCAAAACCCTTTGCGCATCGGGTGGGCAAAACCCGCTGGAACCAGCAAGGCTTGGCTGTGCGATCCTGCATGGCCCGGATATGAGCAACTTTAACGAAATCAGCCGCGAACTTCTTGCCGCCAGGGCATGCCGTCCGGTTGCCGACATCGATGATCTGGCCCGGCAGGTTGATACCCTTCTGACATATCCGGAAAAGGCCCGGGAACTGGCAAATGCTGCGCTGGAATATGCCAATTCCAAGGCCGAGGTGCTTGATCGGACGATGGATGCAATCGCGCCGCTTTTAATCAGCGAGGCCGCCAATGCGCGCCCCTGATTTCTGGCAAGCGGATGGTTTCTGGGCCAAGGCATTATCGCCCCTGTCGCTGCTGTGGCGGGCGGGTGCGGGCATTCGCGCCATGAAAACAACCATGCGTCATCCCGGATGCAAGGTTTTCTGCGTTGGCAATTTTACCATCGGCGGTGCTGGAAAAACCCCGACGGCAATCGCGCTTTATCACACGCTGCACCATATAGGCATCAACGCCCATTTTCTGAGCCGTGGCTATGGCGGGCGTGAAATCGGCCCGCATCGCGTTGATCCGGCGACCGATACGGCCTCCGATGTCGGTGATGAGCCGCTGCTTTTGGCACATACCGCCACAACGTGGGTTTCGCGTGACCGGGGCATGGGGGCCGAAACCGCCCGTAATGCCGGGGCCGATGCGATTATCATGGATGACGGACTGCAAAACCCGTCCGTGATCAAGGATTGCAGCTTTGCCGTTGTCGATAGTGGTTTCGGCATTGGGAATGGTCGCGTGATCCCGGCTGGGCCGATGCGCGAAACACTTGAACAGGGCTTGGCAAAAGTCCACGCCATCATCCTGATTGGCGATGGAAATCCGCCATTTCTGGCAAATCTTCCTGCCTCTGTCCCGGTTCTGAGAGCCCGAGTTGTGCCTTGCAACGGTGTCGAGTTTGACGGTCGCAGGGTCCTTGCATTTGCGGGCATTGCCCGCCCGGCGAAATTCCATGACAGCCTGCGTACCGTTGGTGCCAATATTGTTGCCACCGTCGATTTCGCGGACCATCATCCGTTTCGCCCGAATGAACTGGCTGACCTGCGCCAAAGGGCCGCAGCCCTGAACGCGGATCTGGTAACAACGGAAAAAGATCTGATGCGCTTGCCTGTCGCGGCGCGCAACGGCATAAGCACACTTGGCATCAAACTGGAATTCGAAGCCCCGGACCAGCTTGAGAAAATCATTAAAGCGGTATTGTCTGATGGCTGAACGCAGCGCCTTTTACAAAGCACGCCAGAAATATGTTTCCCACCCTTTACAGGGGCTTGGCGCCTATTTGCTGTTTGGCTTTTTCAAGGTCATGCCGATTGATCTTGCGTCTGCTATCGGCGGTCGGCTTCTGCGCGCGATTGGCCCGAAACTTGGGCAAAGCAAGAAAGCCCGAAATAATCTCGTCAAGGCTTTTCCGGAAAAGTCAGCCGAAGAAATCGAAGCCATCATTACAGATATGTGGGAGAATCTCGGTCGTAGTGCGGCAGAAATTCCCCATCTTCCAACGCTGGATTGCGGAAGCCCCCGCCTTGAAATCGTCGGTCTGGAAAACGGTATGGCGACAAGGGAAGATAACAAACCCGGTCTGTTCTTTACCGGCCATATGGGGAACTGGGAAGTTTCGACCAAGATTGGCGATGCGCTTGATATGGAAATGATGACCATTTATCGCGCACCGGATAACCCCTGGGTCGATAAACTTTTCAAAAGCGTTCGCAAGGGATTTCGCGGCGAACTGGTGCCAAAGGGTGCCAAAGGTGCACGAAAATTTGCCGCCTTCCTGAAAAAAGGTGGCCACGCAGCCCTATTGGTCGATCAGAAGCTCAATAACGGGATCGCCGTACCTTTCTTTGGCCGCGATGCGATGACGGCCCCCGCACTGGCACAATTTGCCCTGAAATACGATTGCCCGGTCATTCCGGTGAGGGTCGAAAGGTTGAGCGGTGCCAATTTCCGGATGACGTTTTATCCGGCGCTGACAATTATCCCCACCGAAGACCGCGAGGCAGATGTCCTTCGTATCATGACCGAAGTGAACGCCATCATGGAAGGCTGGATCCGTGAACGGCCGGCACAATGGCTTTGGCTTCACAAACGCTGGCCGAACTAAGCGACAATTATCACGCTGGCATTAACCTAATTGGAACGACCTTGCACCAGACTGGTGGCCACCTCACCACCATCTCCGGGGAAGTTTCTTTTTGCTGCGTTTCGTCGTCCCGCTTTTCCTGATCCTTATTGCATCGATGTTTGCGGTCTGGCCGTCCTTTGCGCTTGAGGGCGACATCGGCAAGATCGAAAGCAGTTCAAAAAATGTGCGCATACGGATTGCCGAGCTTGATCAGCAGTTGCGCACACATCTGCAAGAAGCGGTCGAAAAATTCGGTGATCGCCAGATCGAATGCGGTGCCAGCGGCGAAAAGAAATCACTGTCAGATTGCATTGCCGAAGACAACGATAACCTGACGCAAGCCAAACTATCGATTGCACGTGCCAAAGATCGCGACGCGGAAGAAAGCCCGCTTGATGAACTGGCTGCAACCGAAGAACGTTTTGCCATGTTCATCGAACGTCTCAATAAAACCAACGACCTTCTGTCCCGTGCCGGGGCAACAATGTATCGGACCAGCTTCGACATCACACCGGAAATGGATCAGTTGCGCCGACAGGTTATTGTCTATGTCGAACGCAAACAGGAATATGATCTGCGCCTGAATCAGGCGATGTTGATCGCGGGTGTAACGCTTGTCCTGATCGCTATTTTCGCGATGATCTTTTTCGCCACACGCCGCATTCGGGGAAATTAGGATCAGCATCCTTTGTTGCAGGACAAATTGCGTTGATAATGTGATCAAACCCCGTTACCGACTGGCTCAAGAGCGATCGTCCGAGGAAACTAAGAAATAATGACACAGGCCTATTGGCAGGACATTCTGGTTGCATTGCGCCAAATCATTCGCGCAACCGATCTGCATTCCAAACGCATGATGAAAGCCTGTGGTCTGACCATCCCGCAGGTGATGGTCCTGCGCGCGATTGACGAATTGCAGAACGTTACGGTGCGCCGCATTTCCAATCATGTGTCCCTTAGCCAGGCAACGGTCACAACAATCCTGAACCGCCTTGAACAGCGCGGGCTGGCAGAACGCCGCCGCAGCACCACGGACAAGCGCGTGGTCAATACGGTTCTGACAGAGGCAGGTCAGAACGTCCTGAAAGCAGCCCCAACCATGCTGCACGAAGAATTCATATCCCAATTCGAAGCCCTGCCCGATTGGGAAAAAACGCAGCTTCTGTCATCCATGCAGCGGGTCGCGACAATGATGAATGCGGAAAAGATTGATGCGGCCCCATTGCTTGACGTCCGCCCTGCCGACGAAATTCCGCGTTAGGTCAGTTCAAACCGGATTACAGGTCGGCAATCACCACTTGGTGGCCATTGCGTCGGGCATCACCAACCGCATTGAATTTCCTGCCGTCACCACTGACCTTGGCGGCGTGAACACCGCCAAAGAACATATCCTCCGTATCCCAGCGTTGCTGGTCTTCAAGGCTAAGGCCATCCAGAAGCGATCCGTCAAATCCCGGTTCGACAGACAAAAGACTGTCTTCGACATGAAGCCGCGGTGCCGCCACCGCCCCATGCAGGGTCATGTCATAGGCATCGATATTCAGCATCACCTGCAACATGGTCGAACGAATGCGGTTTGACCCGCCAGAACCAAGTGCAATCGCATCACCATTGCCCGCCAGATACAGGGCCGGAGTCATCATCGATGTCATCCGCACACCGCATGGCCAGTGATGGAACCCGTCGGTTGACAGATCGGCTTCGCCCAGCATGTTATTGAGCATGATACCAGTCCCCGGCACCATGCGCCCGGAACAGGACCCGTTTGAAATCGTCGCCGCGGCAAGATTGCCATCGCCATCAACCACGGAAATATGGGTCGTGCCATTCTGGCTAAGCGGGCGTTCGCCAATCATAGACCGGTAGGATTCGCAGAATTCGTCGGCAAGGATTGTCGGGCTTGCGCCATGTTCGCTACGTGCCAGCCCGGTGGCATGAAGAATGCGCGAAATGGCTTCGAGATGACGGGCCGATCCAAATGCCCCGAGTTCTATTTCGCGCGCAAGCTTAAGCCCGAAGCCAACCAAAACCCCGCCCGACGCCGGTGGCGGGTTTAAAACAAACCGCCCGTTGCGCCCGGCAATCAAAAGCGGATCACGGACCAGAACGCGGTATGCCGCCAAATCCGCCCCTGTCAGATAGCCGCCATATTCCCGGCATTCGGTCACCAGCGCATGACCAAGATCGCCGTGATAAAAGCCATCGGCCCCGATCCGCAGCAGATATTCAATGCTATCGGCCATATCAGCCTGACGAAGAATGGAGCCCTCGTCCGGCAATTCAAATCCGTCTTCATCCTGATGCCCCGGCGCACCGAAAACGGCCCGGCTATCTTTGGAAAATGCCAGAAGCGGGGTTACGATCCCCATGACATACCGTTGAAACGCATCCAGCTTGATCCCGTCGCGTGCGGCTGTAATTGCCGGTTCGGCCAGCATCGCCATCGGCAGGGATCCAAGATCGTCATGCAGCTTGAAAATACCGGCAACCACGCCCGGTGTTGCAACCGAACCGTATCCGCCGTGAAATTCCTGGGTAACGCCACCGGAAAATGTCGCAAACCGGCTTTCGAATTCAAGTTCTTCGCGCGGGCGTTTGGCAAGCGGGGTTTCGACAAAAAAATCATAAAGCCGGGGCGGTTTTCCCGCCGGGCGTGCCATGACAAAACCACTCCCGCCCAATGATGCCAGAACCGGCTCCGCCACGCACGCCGTCCACATCGCCGCAGTGACCGCATCAAAGGCATTGCCGCCCGCCTCAAGCACATCGGCAGCCGCGCGTGCGGTGACATCATGTCCTGCGGCGACGGCTCCGTGCTTTTTCATGGCAGAGGTTCCTTATTGTTTATTCGTCATCAATTGCTGGCCTTCATTTTCGCGGCCTTTTGTGCATCTTCCATCGGCGGCACAAGCAGGGCGGCGTCAACACGGGCATCCCCGACATTGATCCGCCAATCCAGATGCGGCCCGGTTGCCCGGCCACTTGCCCCGACCTTGGCAATCGGATCACCCTGCCGAACGACATCGCCGACTTTCACATCGATTTCCGACAGATGCAAAAACGCCGAAACCATGCCAAGCCCGTGATCAATAAACAGGGTCGCCCCGGAAAAATACATATCGGGATGCGCCAGCGTCACAATCCCGTCCGCCGGGGCCACGACCTGTGTGCCGGTGGGAACGGCAATATCCACCCCCCAATGCGGGGCGCGCGGTTCACCATTCAAGATGCGTTGTGATCCATAGACACCGCTGATCGGACCCAGAACCGGCCAGATAAAGCCGTTCTTGTAAAATTCCTGCGTAAACCGTTCGATGCGGGCTTCGCGGGCCTGACGCGAGTCATCCCTGATCCGTTCCATGACCTCAGGGTCCGGCGTCACCATCTTGGGCGGCAGGCCATCAATCCGCTGGATATCAAATTCTCGATCACCGATATCATAAGCATATTCTTCGACTGCCCCATCAGCCTTGCGCAGTGTCAGCTTCGCCGGCCCCTCGTAATCGCGGGGGAAGCCAAGGATAAACGCCCCGTCCGGGCCAATCGTATCAATGGGCTTGCCATCCAGAAGGATGCTGCTTCCGGGTTCGGCCTGACCGAACACGATGCCGCCCTGAACAAACTGGCCCTGATAGGTCGGCTCGGCCGCGATTGCCCCAACGCATGACGCCATCAAACCGGTTGCCGCCAAAAACATCTTCATTGCGAAACGCATTACAGAAGGCTCCCTTGCCTGTCGTCATCTTTGGGGGCCGGGTCTTTTTTCCGGGCCGGTTTCGGTTTGGCAGCCGATTTCGGCGCGACCGTGGCAACCGGTGCCGCCTCGGATGCTCCAGAGGAATACGTCCCTGCTGTTACATCGGCACGTCCATCCTGCATTTCCAGAATGTAACCCTGCCCGGCAATTAAATCCGATGCTTTGCCAATCAAACCTTCATCCGCACCGCGCACCACGGCAAAGCCGCGTTTGAGAACATTGCGATACGAATAGCTTTCCAAAAGACGATCATACCGCGCCAGTCCTTCGGCTTCGCGGTTCAGGATATTTTTAACCGCCGCCTGCATCCGACCGGCCAGATCATCGATCTGTTTGCGGTCGCGTGTGATATCGCGTCTGGCATTTGCCGGGCGAAGTCCGGCGGCGGCCTGATCAAGACGTGCCTTTTGCATCTGGATGGCCGATTTGATCGCTCCATCCAGTCGCAGACCGGCATTTTCCAATCGCCCGCGTTTTTCCGAAAGCTGTTCACGCGGGCTAACCAACCGTGCCCCGGCTTCGTTCAGGCGTGCGCGCGCCTGCTGCAAGACACTGCCTGCTGCACGAGGCAGCCGGTCGGCCCAGTTATCAAGGGTCTGGCTGCGTTCCTCAAGCATCCGGCGCGGATCGCCAAGACCACGCGCAAGACTTTCAAGGGCGGTGCGTTTTTCCACACCAAGCCGACGGACCGCCTGCGTCAGACGAAGGCCGTCTTCCTCGACCTGACCGATCAGATCAAGCCGCACCGGAACGGCCTTTTCCGCGGCCCCCGTCGGAGTAGGCGCACGCAGGTCAGACACAAAATCAATCAGGGTGGTATCGGTTTCATGACCGACTGCAGAAATCACCGGAATGTCGGATTCCGCCACCGCGCGGGCAATGATTTCCTCGTTAAATGCCCAAAGGTCTTCAAGCGATCCGCCACCGCGCGCAACAATCAGGACATCGGGGCGCGGAATATTGCCATAGGGCAAAAGATCATTGAAACCGCGCACGGCCTGCGCGACCTGTTCGGCGGCACCGGTTCCCTGTACCAATACGGGCCATAACAGAACCCGGCGCGGGAAACGTTCGCGCAGCCGATGCATGATATCGCGGATCACCGCCCCGGTCGGGGATGTTACAATCCCGATGACATCGGGCAGGAACGGGATCGGCTTTTTGCGATCCGCATCAAACAGTCCTTCGGCAGCAAGTTTCTTTTTGCGTTCTTCCAGAAGTTTCAGAAGCGCGCCTTCGCCGGCAACCTCCATCGTTTCGATGACAATCTGGTATTTCGACCGGCCCGGGAATGTCGTCAGTCGGCCGGTTACAATGACTTCCATACCGTCTTCGGGTGCGATGCCAAGTTTGGATGCCTGCCCGCGCCAGCAAACACCATCCAGCACCGCCTGATCGTCTTTGAGTGCCAGATACAGATGACCGCTGCTTGCGCGCTTGAAGCCGGAAATCTCGCCGCGCACACGCACGAAAGAAAACGCATCCTCGACCGTGCGTTTAAGCGCGTTGGAAAGATCGGAGACCGAAAATTCGGGCAGATTTCCCGGTTTCGCGGGCTCTTCGGGCATCGGGGCAAACGGGTCGAACAAATCTTGCGTCATCAAGGGCACTTTATGCTAAAAGCCCGCATAAATTTTCAAGCGGGATGGGGTGCAAGCCTAGTTCATCCCGTCTGGACCATCAAGCAGTCGGACACGTAATCGAGGTTAAAATCATGAAGGTTCTGGTCGTTGGCGGTGGCGGACGTGAACATGCATTGTGCTGGGCAATTGCCAAAAGCCCGCGACTGACCAAGCTTTGGTGTGCGCCGGGCAATGCCGGGATTGCCGATTCAGCAGAATGTGTCGCCATTTCAGACAGCGATATTGACGGCCTTGTGAAATTTGCCACCGACAATGCTGTCGATCTGGTGGTTGTCGGCCCCGAAGCCCCGCTGGTCGCGGGCCTTGTCGATGCGCTGGATGCGGCTGGCATCAAATCGTTTGGCTGTTCGAAGGCGGCGGCACAGCTTGAAGGCTCCAAGGGTTTCATGAAGGACATGGTGTCAAAGTTTGGCGTCCCGTCCGCGGCCTATGGCCGTTTCACCACGCCCGACGATGCCCGCGCCTTTGTTGAAAAGCACGGTGCGCCGATTGTTGTCAAAACCGACGGCCTTGCCGCGGGCAAGGGTGTGACGATCTGCCAGACAATCGACGAAGCCCTTGCGGCGATTGACGAATGCATGGTCGGTGGCAAATTCGGCGATGCCGGTGCGGAGCTGGTGATCGAGGAATTCATGACTGGCGAAGAAGCATCTTTCTTTGCGGTTTGTGACGGGGAAAACGTCATTCCGCTAATTGCCGCACAGGATCACAAGGCCGTCGGCGAGGGCGATACCGGCCCGAATACCGGTGGTATGGGTGCCTATTCCCCCGCCCCGGTCTTTACGCAGTCGGTTGAGGACAAGGTCATGGAACAGATCATTGTTCCGACCGTCAAGGGCATGGCCGCCGAAGGCCATCCGTTCAAGGGCGTCCTGTTTGCCGGTCTGATGATTGACGATGCGGGCAATCCGAAACTGATCGAATACAACATCCGTTTTGGCGATCCGGAATGCCAGGTTCTGATGACGCGTCTGAAATCGGATGTGCTTGATATCCTTGATGGGGCGGCAACCGGAAAACTCGATACCGTCAAACCCGAATGGCATGACGAAACCGCCATGGTCGTTGTCATGGCCGCCAAGGGGTATCCGGGCAGCTACGACAAAGGCACCGAGATCAAAAACGTGGCCGATGCCGATGCGATGGACAAGGTCAAGGTCCTGCATGCGGGCACGAAAATGGATGGTGACAAACTGACCGCGACGGGGGGGCGTGTTCTTGGCGTTACCGCACGTGGCACGTCGGTGACCGAGGCACAGAAACGCGCCTATGAAGCGGTTGATGCCATTAACTGGCCGGGTGGTTTTTGCCGTCGTGATATCGGCTGGCGCGCGATTGCCCGCGAACAGAAGTAAGCCTTTGAATTGGAAAAGACCGGGTCATGCAGCCCGGTCTTTTTTCATGCCTGCGTGATAGCGCACCGCGCATTGCCCGTTAGGGCCATGTTCGATGGTGGCATCCACACCGAACACATCGCGCAGATTTTGGGTCGTCAGAATATCGGCAGGACTGCCGATCCCCACCAGTTCCCCGTCACGCATCATGGCAATCCGGTCGCAATACATCGCGGCATGGTTCAGATCGTGCAAGGCTGCGACCACGGTAACCGGCAATTCGCGCACCAGTTCCAGCAATCCAAGCTGATGGCGGATATCCAGATGGTTTGTCGGTTCATCCAGCAGAAGGAATTTCGGCTCCTGCGCCAGCGCACGCGCAATATGAACCCGCTGCTTCTCACCGCCCGAAAGTGTATGCCAGAACCGGTCGGCCAGATGAGTCATGTCGACATCACCAAGGGCGCGTTCCACAATCGCATCATCGCGTTCCGACCAAGGCGACAGCATGCTGAGATAAGGTGTGCGTCCAAGTGCCACCGCCTCGCGCGCGGTCAGGCGGTCCGTGGTATCGGCCTGCTGTTCGACAAAGCCGATCTGCCGGGCCAGTTTGCGACGACCATGCTTTTTCATGTCCTGCCCTGCCAGCATCGCACGCCCCTGATCAGGTGGACGAATACCGGCCAAAACCGACATCAAACTGGTTTTGCCCGACCCATTTGGCCCGATCAGGCCAAGGAACTCGCCCGGTTCAACCCGGAGGGAGACATTTTTGATGATCTTGCGATACCCGGCAGACCAGACGATATCGCGCAGTTCCAGGGTCATCGCAAAATCCTTCCGTGACACAGGATCAGGGCAAAGGCCGGGGCCCCGACAAGGGCGGTAATCACCCCGATTGGCAAAACCTGCCCCGGAACGATCACGCGTGAAATCACATCGGCACAGACCAGAAACAGTGCGCCAATCAATGCCGATAGCGGTAATAGCAGCCCATGGCGCGTTCCGACAAAAAAGCGCGCCGCATGCGGGATCACGAGCCCGACAAAACCAATGGAGCCAACAATACTGACCATTACCGCGGTCATCATCGCGGACGCGGCAATCAGGATCGCATACACACGCCTGACCGGAACACCAAGCGATGCGGCGGATTCCCTACCAAATGTAAAGGCATCAAGTGCGCGAGCATGCCAAAGACACACGACAAGCCCGACAAGAGCCACGGGTAAAGCCAGCCACACATCGGGCCAGCGCACGCCGCTAAGATTGCCCAGAAGCCAGAACATGATGCCGCGCGCCTGCTCGGCACTAGCCGATTTGGTGACAATGAAGGATGTCAGGGCATTGAACATCTGCGATCCGGCAATCCCGGCCAGAATGATCGCCCCCGTGCCGCGCCCGGCCTGTAACGCCAGAAGGGTCACAAAGGCGAATGCCGCCACTGCGCCGATAAATGCACCAAGTGACAGCGAAAGCATCCCGGCCCCAAGACCTAGGATCACGATGCTGACCGCACCGGTCGATGCCCCGGCCGAAATGCCGAGCAGATAGGGATCGGCAAGACTGTTGCGCAAAAGCGCCTGCAGGACCGCACCGGAAACGGCCAAGGCCGCCCCGCAACTTGCGGCAACGATGGCGCGGCTCAGCCGATAGTTCCAGATTATACCGGCATCAATCGCATCCACCGGATGACCGGCATCCCACAAATGATTGGCAATCGTATTGATCACCGTGCCCACCGGGATCGCTGTTTCGCCCACCGATGCGGCAACCGCCAGGACCGCTGCCAGCAACATCAGCGCGGCAAATGCCACGCTGATGCGTTTCATGAAAACGGGGCTGGAAATGATATTCCCGATCATTGGCCCGATCACTGGGTTGCCTCGAACGCCTCGATTGCCTTGGCCAGGGTTTCAATGCCGTCGATTGTCCGCATGGTCGGGTTCATCGACTGGGCATCCATGACGACGATATTTCCGCTTTTGACCGCATTCATCTGACGGGTTACCGGATCGGATTTCAGGAACTGCATTTTCAGTTCCCAGTCATCGGCCGGAAAACGGCGACGATCCATTTTGCCAATCGCAATGATATCGGGATTGGTTCGTGCGATGGTTTCCCACCCGACTGTGGGCCATTCATCATCACTGTCGATGACATTCTCCACACCAAGGATCGACATGACATAGGCCGGTGCGCCTTTCTGCCCGGCAACAAACGGATCAACATCGATTTCGGCGCTGGAAAACCAGAACAGTGCCGAAATTCCCTTGCCATTCACGGCGGCAACTTTTTCGCGCGCAGCCTGTTCGCGGGCTTTGAAATCGGCAATCAGATCTGCGCCGCGTTCCTCGACATCGAAGATTTTCGAAAGGTCGGCTATCCCCTGATAGATCTGATCCATCGAAAAGGCATCAATCCGCGTTCCGTCACCGCCCGTGGTGTTGTCCTTACCGACGCAATCGGCTGGTGCGGTATAGACCGGGATTGAAAGTTCAGCAAACTGGTCAATCGTTCCGACCTTGCCATTCGGGCCGATATGCCATTGGAACTGGGTTGCGACCATATCGGGTTTCTGGCCGACCACACTTTCAAAGCTGGGATCGTTGTCTGCCAGACGCGGAATGGTGGCGTTGACGTCGCGAAACTGTTCCTGCACCGGGCCAAGCCATACGGCCGTTCCGACCACCCTGTCGGTCAGTCCCAGAAGATAAAGCAGTTCAGTGCTGCTTTGGCCAAGCGATACGACACGGTTCGGAGCCTGATCAAAGGTCAGGGTTCGACCACAATTTTCCAGTGTGAGCGGATATTCCGTGGCAGATGCGTATTGCGCGAAAGAAGCCAGTCCTGCAGCAAACACCCCGACTGCAAGAACCTTTTTGTTCAGTTCAATCACTTTGCGTCCTTTCATGGATATGCTGATCGGGAATTTCATTTCCCGACCGGACATACCAAACCAATAAATGTTATGTTATAACATAACATCAAAGCTACTATGGTCAAGGGACTGGCTAAAGTGCTGAAAAATGGCGGGAAATGCCGGGATCCAAGGGCGGTCCAATGGCTTTCAGCCCGCCCGGAACGGTGACATATACCGACATCCTCCGGGGCACCCCGCCCGGTCCGTCGTATTCATGTCAGCAGGTCTCCTGGCTCGCGGGTCGTTGTGTTTTCCTGCCTTCCCGGGAAATATCCCAGTGGCTTTCAGAAGGAAACACTCACCGCCTACAGTTGCGGGGGCAGCTTCGGTTAACCGTCTTCACGGACGGCTTCGAATTCCCTTTATCCTTGTCGGATACTGACATCTATCGGTGTCACATAGTCACGAAGGCCGGTCAAGCCAATTGCGAATAAATCGCAATGATTACAATTTTCAATAGGCGTTCGCCGCCGCCGTGCCATCGCCGCCCAGCCGCCCAAGGATCGCCGAGACATCGCGCATCGGTGGCGCGCCAAACATGCGGGCATATTCACGGCTGAATTGTGATGCGCTTTCATATCCGACTTCATAGGCCGCGGTTGCCGCATCCTTCATTTCGGTCAGCATCATCTGGCGCGCCATCGTCAGGCGAAGGCGTTTCTGATACTGAAGCGGGCTCATGGAGGTTACCTGCTTGAAATGATGATGGAAGGAAGACGGGCTCATATTCGCCTGTGCCGCCAGATCATCGACCCGAAGCGGTGCGGCAAAATCGTCCTTCATAAGGCGGATGATCTTGGAAATGCGTTGCATGTTGCTGCCGCCCATGCCGATTTGCGCAATCCTGGCCCCCTGAAGGCCGCGCAGAAGGCGATAATGCACTTCGCGCAGAAGCATCGGCGCCATCACCGAAATATCGTCTTTCTCATCGCACAGGCGCAACAGGCGCATCACGGCATCCAGCAAGGTATCGCTGGCGTTATCGACATGAAGACCGCAATCGCTTTCGGATGCCGAGCCGACCTGAAGATCAATCTGGGTGACAAGATCGCCCAACATCTGACCATCCAGTTCAATCGACAAACTGCGATACGGAAGTGCTGCACTGGCATTTGTCACACAGCCGACAATCGGCAGGTCGACCGACGCCACCAGATACTTTCCGGGCGCATAACTGAAAACCGCCTCGCCCAGAGTGACCTCTTTGGCACCTGACGCGATAATGCAAAGGCATGGCTTGTAGATTGTCGGAACTTTCATCGACGGCCCGGTCGCACGATACAGATGCACCGCCTTTACCGGCGTCTCGGCAACACCTTCGCCTTCGCAGTATCTGTCAATCAGCTCAGACATCTCTTCAAACACAGGCATCGCCAAACTCCTTTGTTTCTCTAATATGAACTATAGCAACCAAAACCATCCTGAAAAGCGGTTTTCACCCTGTCTGGAGAATCAGGCAATTGATCAAGAGTTCTGTGTATTCATCAGGCCACCATTTGCAATCACAGTAAGCGCCATGATCCAGACAAGGAGGATGTCATGTCGCTTATGTCCAACAATGTTGAAAACAAGGTTGTCGTCATTACCGGTGCCAGCAGCGGAATTGGCGAGGCCACGGCAAAACTTCTGGCCGAAAATGGTGCAAAGGTCGTTCTTGCGGCCCGACGCACGGCAAAGCTTCATTCCATCGTCGCCGAAATCGAAGCCGAAGGCGGCACCGCCACATGTCGCGCGGTTGATGTCACCGATGCCGACGACGTCGAAGCACTGATCTATTTCGCCAAAAACACCTATGGCCGCGTTGATGTGATCTTCAACAATGCCGGTGTCATGCCCTTGTCGCCGCTTGCCGAACTGAAAATTGACGAGTGGAACAAGATGATCGACGTCAATATTCGCGGCGTCCTGAATGGCATTGCCGCCGGTCTGCCATTGTTCAAGGAACAGGGTAGCGGCCACATCATCAATACCGCATCCATTGGCGCACATCTGGTATCCCCGACTGCAGCCGTTTACTGCGCCACGAAATATGCCGTCTGGGCGATTTCCGATGGCCTGCGTCAGGAAAGCCGCGATATCCGCGTCACCACCATTTCGCCGGGCGTTACCGAAACAGAACTTGGCAACGACATTACCGATGACAATGCCAAAGGGTTTCTCGGTGAACTGCGCAAAACCGCACTCAGCCCGATTTCCATTGCATGGTCGGTGCTTTACGCAATCGCCCAGCCCGAAAGCGTCGATGTCAACGAGATCATCGTGCGCCCGACCGCATCGGCATATTGATCCGTAACGCCCAAGGAGGCCCACATGGCACGTCATATGTTTGCGTCTTCTATCGCCAGTCTTCTGATGCTGTTTTCCAGCACCGCCACCGCACAGGAGGAAACCGTCATGTCCGGAACCACATCGAACGACCCGCATCCCTATGTTGGCATGTGGGTCACGGCAGACGGCAATATCCGTCAGGAATTGCTGGCCATCGGACGTTATGACGAGGCGCGCGGCAATCGCCCGTCTGCCTATCAGGGACGTTATGAAATTTCCGGCAATCACATCGATTACTGGGATGATACCGGTTTTACCGCCGACGGATATTTCGAGGACGGTGTTCTGTATCACGCCGGAATGGTGATGTATCGCCAGCCCATACAATAGCATTCAGGCTTTAAAAGCCCCGCTGCACCGGCTAACCCGGCGCAGAACCCGCAAGGAACGGTATCGAATGGATGCCGTTCCTTTTTTTCATTTTCATGCGCGAAAACTTTGCCAATAATCAGGTCGCTGTCACGGGCACATTGCCAGTCGCGACATTCCGTTCATCAGCCGTGGCAAAGGTAAACAGATCAATCGGTTCGGAAAGCCCACGGACATCCATTTGCCCGATCTTGCGAAAATCTTCTGCGGTCAGATACTGTGCCGTCGTTGCAGAAATCAGAACGTCGGTTCCCAGTTCCTTGTTCATCACTTCCAATCGGGCCGCCATATTTACCGTATCGCCATGCACGGTATAGTTCTGACGCCCACCCCCGCCGACACTGCCAGCAATCACCGTGCCGGTGCATATCCCGATACGCGTACGAACATGAATCCCGGCGAAATCCCGACTTTGCACAAGATCGGAAATCTCGCGTGCGGCCCGCACGGCACATCTGGCATGGTCGGCATCCTCGACCGGAACATTGAAAGTCGCCAGTACCGCATCGCCCTGAAACTGGGTAATCACACCATGATGACGGGTAATGATCTGTGACACTGCATCGAAATAGGTATTGAGAACCTCGACAATTCCTTTCGGGCCGATGGTTTCGGTCAGCTTGGTGAAATCGGCCAGATCGGCAAACAGGATGGTTGCCTCACGCTCGACCGGGGCCAGCGATCCGCGTTTGGAAATCAGCACTTCGGCAATGGCGGGCGGCACATATTGTCCGAAAATATCGGAAATGGCGCTACGTTCCTGTTCCGCCTCGATCTGGCGGCGCACCGTATGGCGCGCACGCCACATGACCAGACCAATCAGAATGGCAACAACAACCAGCGAGAGGGCTTCCTGTGCGCGGCTCCAGGCGCCGATAAAATCGGGGCTGAAGAAATAGGTCACAAAAGTCTGGGTATCGGGAGATGTGCCGATATCCTGCCAGTCATAGGTCTCATCCATATCACGGATGGCATAAAGAAACGCACCAAGCCACCCGGCCGCCCCGCACATACCGGCCCACAAAACAAGGCCGGGCGAAAAACTGAACGCCGCAACACCAACAACGATAAAATAGAATGGGAAGATCGGCGTGCGGAAAATCACCGCCTGGGGCAGATCGACATTGTCAAATACCGGTTGGGTCGCAATCAGAAGCGACAGGAACCCGATATCAAGTGCAATGAACAGATACTTGATCCAGTTCCGGTCATAGGATGATCCGATAATCCGGTAATGGATGATGCCAAACCCGGCAAAGACACCAAGCGCAATCAGATATTCAATGGCACGTAACGGGTCACCCGACCGCGACGCCACAAGCCAGACCCCCATCAGGATCAGCGCGACCAGACGCCCCTTGATCGCCAGTCGCAGACCGTTCTGTTCCGCCTGATGGAAAATGGCTCTCTGCCCGGGCTTTCCCATAACGGTTTGCTGCATGAACATGCCTTTCTGCGATGGCGACCTCGCCATTTCAATGATTGCAAGTTTATTTAGGCAGACATCTGGCATACCGCTATGCGAAAAATGCAGATATTACGATCTTGAATTCGCCATGTTTTATCCCGATTACGTCCACACTGTCCGGTATAGTTCCGGACATCTTAAATTAACGGGACCTGATTGATGACGACTTCTGTGGAACGCAGACGATTTCTGAAATCCATGGCCGCTGCCGGGCTGATCCTGCCGGGCATGTCGATGGTCAATGGTGCCTCGGCCGCGAACGAAAAACTTGATCTTGGCGAACCGCAAAGCTTCAGCTTTGACGCCCTGATCAAACGCGCCGAAGCCATGGCAAAATCGCCTTACGAGCCGCCTGTCGCCCCCGATCCCGAAATTGTCGGCAAGATCGATTACGACATTCATGGCAAGCTGCATTACAAGCGCGAATTTTCGCCATACGCCGATGGTTCGGGCACCTATCCGCTGACCTTCTTTCATCTCGGCATGTATTTTGCCAAACCGGTGCATATGCATCTGGTTGACGGTGGCAAATCGCGCGAAGTGGTTTATACGCCCGACTATTTCGACATGCCCGAAGACAGCATCGCGCGCAAGCTTTCGGAAAACAGCGGTTTTGCCGGGTTCCGTCTGCATGAAAATGTCGAACGTGATGACTGGAAAACACAGGACTGGGCAGCGTTTCTTGGCGCATCCTATTTCCGTGCGATTGGCGATGAAGGTCAATATGGCCTGTCTGCGCGCGGTATTGTCGTCAATACGGCAACGTCCCAGCCCGAAGAATTCCCCGATTTCCGCGAATTTTATATCGAGCCCGCGAAATCGGCCAATGCCCCGGTCACGGTCTATGCCCTGCTGGATGGCCCCAGCATCACGGGTGCCTATCGGTTCTATCTGACGCGCGGCGAAGGTGTGACCATGGATGTCGAAAAACACCTGTTCCTGCGCAAGGATATCGAACGCCTTGGCATCGCACCGCTGACCAGCATGTTCTGGTATTCGGAACAGAACAAATCGTTCCGCTTTGACTGGCGTCCCGAAGTCCATGACAGCGACGGGCTGGAGCTTTGGACCGGAAATGGCGAACGCATCTGGCGTCAGTTGAACAATCCGGAAATCATCCGCACATCAGCATTCGGTGACAAAAACCCGCGTGGTTTTGGCCTGATGCAGCGTGACCGCGAAGTCAGCCATTATCTTGACGGTGTGCGTTATCACCGCCGCCCCAGCCTGTGGGTCGAACCGCTTGGCGCATGGGAAGACGGGGCCGTGCAGCTTGTCGAAATCCCGACCGACGATGAAATTCATGACAATATCGGAGCCTTCTGGGTGCCGAATGCTCCGGCCAAGGCAGGCAATAGCTATCAGTTCCGTTATCGCCTGTATTGGCAGGCACAGAATCCGTTCCCGATGGACAAGCTTGCCCATGCGACCGCCACCCGTATGGGCCGCGGTGGCAATCCCGGCACGGTCCGACCGAAGGACGAATTGAAATTTTCGGTCGAATTCGAGGGGGAAATCCTTGGAACCCTGGCCTATGGCGAGTTCCCGGAAGTCATTGTTTCAACCTCGCGCGGGGAAATTGTCCGCACCAAGATCGAACCGATCATGGATACCCGCATCTGGCGTGCGGCGTTTGACCTTAAAGTCGAGGGCAATGAGCCGGTTGATTTGCGGATGTATCTGAAACGTGGTGATGCGCCGCTTAGCGAAACCTGGATGTTCCAGCATTTGCCAGGACTTCGGGGGCAGACCAGAGAATAGATCAAAGGCCCGCCAAATTGGCGGGCCTTTGCTTTTGGTCTTGGAACTTAGCGCAGCGACCCAAAGAAATCCTTCAAAAGCTTGCCCGCCTCGACCTCGCCAATCCCGCCATAGACTTCGGGGCGGTGATGGCAGCTTGTGCTTTCGAACACGCGCGGACCGTGATCGATGCCACCGCTTTTGGGATCATAGGCCCCGAAATAAACCCGCCGCAGGCGGGCAAATGAAATGGCGGCGGCACACATCGGGCAAGGTTCCAGCGTGACATACAGATCACAATTGGGCAGGCGCGGTTCGCCCTTGGCCCCGGCAGCGGCACGGATCACAAGGATTTCGGCATGGGCTGTCGGATCATTGAGTTCCTCGGTCAGGTTGCCGGCACGTGCCAAGACCTCGCCACTGTCGGCATCGACCAGAACAGCACCAACCGGCACCTCACCGCGCCTTGCGGCGGCGCGCGCCTCATCTAGCGCCATATCCATAAAGCTGTCTGCGCTCATGATCTGTTTTCCATCCCGGAAAAGCAATTGCCCCCAACAGGCACATTGCGGGTTTGATTTGTTTTGTTTTTTATCAGGCGTTAAGCATATGAGATTGCAATCTGTGCAAGGATCGGTCAAGCGGTGATAAGATCGCGACCGATTGCACATATGCGTGAATTGCCGTTGCCCTTCTAACGCACCGGGGTTAGTTTCCGGCCAAATTCATGGCATCGCCAGCAAACATAGCGACCAACTGCCACCACCAACGGGATTTGACAGAACATGAGTGCCAGAAAACCGATCATCGGCATTACCCTTGATTCCGAGGAACCCGGTGGCTATTCCAAATTTCCGTGGTATGCGCTGCGTGAAAACTATGCCGGTGCGGTCACGGCGGCGGGTGGCATTCCGATGCCCCTGCCCCACGAGGTGGAACTGGTTCCCGATCTGCTCGATCTGATTGACGGGCTTGTGGTTACTGGCGGTGCGTTTGATGTCGATCCCAGTCTGTTTGGTGCCGAAGAACGCCATGACACGGTGATCACCAAAGACCGCCGCACCAAGTTTGAATGGGCGATGGCCGAAGGTGCGCTGAAACGCAATATGCCGGTTCTGGGCATTTGCGGCGGGCAGCAATTGTTGAACGTGATCCTTGGCGGGTCATTGATCCAGCATATCCCAGACAGTGTTGAAAACTGTCTGGCGCATGAACAGCCCAACCCGCGCAACGAGCCGGGGCATGATGTGACCGTCGAAGCCGATACCCTGCTTTCGCGCATTGTTGGCGATGTCAAAAGCCTGTCGGTCAATTCCGCGCATCATCAGGCCGTTGATAAGGTTGGCCCGAATGTGATCATCAATTCCGTCGCCCCGGATGGCGTGATCGAGGGGATTGAGCATCCGGGATATCGTTATTGTCTTGGGGTGCAATGGCATCCTGAATTTCATATCAGTTCGGGCGATGCGAAAATCTTCGACGCCCTGATTTCCGAGGCCCGCAAATGAGCGACCAGACCCCGAACCCGACCGAAGATACCGAAGAAAGCAAACCCGAACGCATTGCCAAACGCATTGCCCGTTCCGGCGTTTGTTCGCGACGCGACGCCGAACGCATGATCGAGGAAGGTCTGGTGAAGCTAAACGGCAAGGTGCTTGACAGCCCGGCCGTGACCGTCACCGACGAAGACGAAATTTACGTCAATGGCAAACCCTTGCCGCAAAAGGAAAAGCCGCGTCTGTGGCGTCTGTTTAAAAAACGCGGGCTGGTCACCAGCCACCGCGACGAGCAGGGCCGCGATACGGTTTTCGAACATCTGCCAAGCTACATGCCGCGCGTGATTTCGGTCGGGCGCCTTGATCTGAATTCCGAAGGTCTTTTGCTGCTGACCAATGATG